>VOFI01001679.1_pt1 | contig 127746 bp, 103 predicted proteins | sample 5384131 | NCBI WGS metagenome assembly VOFI01 (sample SAMN12384728, study PRJNA508395) | human gut metagenome | isolation source: healthy gut H | host: Homo sapiens | reverse complement strand
CACGGTTGAGATGTGTACGTGTAGGGTCTGCGTTCTTGGGTATGGTCTTACGTTCTATGTGGTCGGATGCGCCCGTGTCAGCCGAGCCTTTCGCTTTGTTGATTTGAATGCTTATATATCCCATGCTTGTTTTTCGTTTTCAGGTTTGACAAATTGGTTTGTTGGTTCCCGTCTGCTGCGGTCATGCCGCATGGCAAACGGGGGTGTCCAGAGGGGTGTAACCCCGTTGGCTCATTGGGGCGTTTTTAGCTGTGCTTGCACTGCGTAAAGAAAATGCCCTAATGAGCTATGGCTTTTCTGTTCTCAAAAGCCTGTGAGAGTACCAGCGGTATAGGCAGACCTTTTGATATGATACGCCTTTCCTTGTCGGCTGGTCGGACAGCAGGTAGGTCGGATGTCAGACCAGCCTGCGGATAGTGGCATTTCCTTCCGTTCGTATGTCCGGCAGTCTTTCATCAGCCCGATTCTCTTGTTGAAAGGTTGATGAAGACGTAAGTTGCTGTTTCTCTTTATGTTTATATATACTTTCATCATTTCATCAAAATATCAGAATTTTTCCAGTTGTGTTTTGTTTATTGTGTAGTAACGTCCTATTCCTCTTATCGGTGAATAATGACAATCCCGATTTACAATCTTGTAGAGAGTTGTACCTACGCAAATGATTTCTTTTTTTCTTCATGTTCTTGATACAGGTTTTAGTGCTGCCTACATTCTGTCGGCAACGGGTTAAACATGATTGCAAAGCTACGGAAGTGTCGGTAAAATCTTGATACGCAAATCTATGCGGAACGGCGCAAAACAGGTCATGCAAAAAGAAAATGCAGTATAAACGGGTGGCTCTTTTAGGTAAAAGGAGATAAAAAAGCCCGAAGTCGTGGAATATGCACTTCTTCGGGGACTGGTTGTTGCAGATAATTACAGATTGACTGACGCACTGATTAACGGATTTAATGACTTCATGTCGTCACTACGTCAGATTAAACCGTTAATCATCAAATGGCTGAACATAAAAAGTTCATTCTAACATTCATTCGACATCCTGTTATTCATTGACACCAGCAGGACTTGTTTTTCTTTTCGGCGGCACAATCTTTCCAGCAGTGCATTGCGAACCGTTGCGGCACCTGACGTGTCAATGCGGAAAGCGAGTGCCACCACCATCGGCAAGGCATACATGTCCGCATAATAGCCGTTGGGCAGCTTGATACGTTTTTCAGCTTCAAGAGGATTAAAAACTCTACACTTGTACACGGCACGAATGGCGGCACGGAGCGTCGGGGCGATTACCCCGAACAGCTCTACCAGCTCCATTTCATTCATCCATATATTACCTGTATCGGATGGTATGGTAATTCTACCATAGCTGTCCGTTGTGATTATTTCCCGTTTCATATCCCTGCCATTTTCACGTTTCCGAATGATTTGCTCAGTTTGTCGCCCAGCATCGTGAGGTCATTATCCAATTTCTGCACGGTTATCTTCGCATAGATTTGCGTGGTCTCAATGTTCGTATGCCCCAAAATACGGCTGACGCTCTCGATTGGCATCCCTTTGCTGAGAGCCAGGGTCGCAAACCCGTGCCTTGAGCAATGAAAGCTGATTTTCTTGGTGATGCCGCATTCCTTTATCATCTTTCCCATACGCTTGCATATTGACCAATAGTTGAGATTGGGGAATACAAGATTGTTTTCCTGAAAAGCCTTGTAACGCTCGATTATCTGCAAGGGAATATCCAGCAGCTTCACCTGAAACGGTACACCCGTCTTGTGTCGTTTGGAAATAATCCATTTCTCACCGTTCACTTCCACAATCTGGTCGTTGCTTAATTCCTTTATATCCACGAATGAGAGGGCGGTAAAACTGGCGAAAACAAAAATATCACGGAGATAGGAGTTCTTGGGGTCTTTGAACTGAAATTCCATCAATGTTTTTAACTCATTCTCCGTCAGATATTCACGCTCTTTCGTGTTCGGGCTTATATGGAACTGGGCAAACGGATTCCTCGGTATATGTCCGTTGAAATGCGCCCGCATCACCACACCTTTCAGCCACATGCAGTTTTCCCATATCGAACCGTTGTGCAGTCCGGCTTCGTTGGAAAGGAACACGGCGAACTCCTTGATGAAGTCGGGCGTAAGTTCAGGCATGGAGATGTCGTTCCGCTTGTAATGTGACCTGATGAATGCCGCCACATGGTTTCTTGCCCGTACCCTTGCCATATAGGTTGCCCTGCCCCTGTCTTTTCCGACACGCTTCTTGAACACTTCATTTTCCTTGTCGAAAGCACCGAGCAACGTTTCATACTCACCGCCCAATCCCTGATAGGCATTGCGTACCATTTCTGCCGTTACATAGGCTTCACGGTCGGATATGCGCTGGTAATGCTTGATGATTTGAGCCTTGATGTTGTCAAGCGCAAGATTGGTTTCCCTCGCTTCCATACTCTTGCCCTTTGCCTTGTTCCCTTTGGCATCCCAAAGCTCTTTCGGGATAGCTCGCTTGCAGCTGAACTGTGCTACCGTTCCGTTGATTGTAACTCGTCCCATGATGGGGACAATTCCGTTCTTTTCCTTACTGCCGTTCACGTAGAACAGCACCTTGAATGTGCTTCTTGCCATACTCGTTTCTTTTTGGTTGCAAAACTATAAATCAACGAGTTACCTATTGATAAGCAAAGCTGCGCAGAACGCCGCAAAATGAAACAGGGATTGTTAAATCTGCACTTTCATCGGGTAATGATTAGGAAACCGTTCTTTTGCTTTAATCTGCTTTAAGACGGTTTTCAACTGTCTGCCCAACTTCTGCGTTTTTCTTCTAACTCCCTAATTATCAAATCCTGTTGCGTTAATCTGCTGCAATTCGGCGGATATTCCAGAGATTTTGCGTAATTTTGCACCGTCATTGACAAAAAGAATAATTTGAAGCGCTTTCATATATATATAATTTTGGCACTATTGTTGTCGTCAACGCTTTTTGCCCAGCAGTCTCCAAGGAGAGATACTGCTGTTAGCAATGTTGAGGCAGATAGTACGGCTTTGGAGTCTGAATCTGATTCTCTTTCTGCGGCTATGCGTCAGCAGAGGGCGAATTTTCGTATAGATTCAATTCGTGCGGCTTTGGCTAAAAAGCGTCGCTTCAAAGACTCGGAAAGCAGGCCATCGCTTCGTTCTTCGTTTGATATGGCACTGAGGGATTCTTCCTCTACTATTGAGCATCTCGATTCTCTTATTAACAAGTTGGACTCTATTTCCGAAGTGGTTGATACTATAGCGAAGGAACCTGTTACCAAGCAGGATACGTTTGCTATTGAAGCCGATACTCTTAAGGCTGATTCTGCAATTATAGATACGTTTGCCTTCCCTCCTTTGAAGAAAAGTAAGATTGTCAGGGAAAAAGTTGATATAGATGCAGTTGTTGATTTTGCAGCAAAAGATTCCTTGGTAATGCTTGGTCAGAGTTCAGCTTTTATGTACGGTCAGGCAAAGGTCAAATATACAGACATCGACCTTGCTGCTGAGGAATTGCAGATGGATATGAAAAAAAGCACCGTCCACGCTGTGGGGCGACCTGATTCCGTTGGTGACCTGATGGGTACACCAGTTTTCAAAGACAAAAGTGGTGAATATGAGTCAAAGACAATGACCTATAACTTCAAAACTGGCAGAGGATATATCACCGATGTTGTGACCCAGCAGGGAGAAGGTTATCTTACTGGTGGTAGGACTAAGAAGATGGAGGATAATACTTACTTTATGGAAGACGGTAAGTACACTACTTGCGACGACCACGAGCATCCTCACTTCTATATGCAGTTGACAAAGGCTAAGGTAACTCCTAAGAAGAATGTTGTTTCCGGTCCTGCATACATGGTTCTTTGCGATGTTCCGTTGCCTCTGGCTTTGCCTTTCGGATATTTTCCATTCTCTTCAAAATATTCTTCGGGTATCATTATGCCAACCTTCGGCGACGATTACCAGAAGGGTTTCTATTTGCGAGACGGCGGTTATTACTTTGCTATCAACGACTATGTCGATTTGGCTTTGACAGGCGAAATATACACAAAAGGCTCTTGGGGACTTTCTGCACAGTCTTCATACAGGAAAAGATATAAATTTTCAGGAAGTTTCAATATCAGTTTCCTAACGTCAATCTATGGAGATAAGGGTGACCCGGATTATTCAAAGCAGAAAAACTTCCGCTTGTCATGGTCACATACCCAGGATTCCAAGGCAAACCCAAAGATGAACCTTTCAGCCAGCGTAAATTTTGCAACCAGTGGGTACTCTCGTAACGATATCAACAGTTACTATAACCAGTCGTTTACGGAAAATACCAAGAACAGTACGGTGAACTGGTCATACCGTTTCAGTTCAAAGTTCCAGATGTCGGCGGCAATGTCAATTACGCAAAGAACTCAAGACTCAACGCTTGCAGTTTCATTCCCTAACCTTACCCTTTCATTGTCGCAAATAGCCCCGTTTAAGCGCAAGAGGGCTGTCGGCTCTGAAAAATGGTACGAGAAAATCAAGATGTCATATACCGGAAATTTCCAAAACAGTTTGACATCAAAACAAAATGAGTTTTTCAAGAAAAGCCTTGTCAAAGACTGGACAAACGGTATGCGTCACAATATTCCTGTATCAGCAACGTTTAATGTGTTCAACTATATTAACGTGTCACCAAGCATCCAGATGAACGACAGGATGTACACGTCAAAGGTTCGCCGCGCGTGGGATCCAAACGCATCTGCAGAGGTGATGGATACTGTTTACGGCTTCTATAACATCTTTGACTTTAACGCGTCACTTACCCTTGATACAAAGGTTTACGGTTTCTGGCAGCCGATGAAATTCCTCGGCGACAAGATTAAGATGATCAGACACGTAATCAGTCCGTCTATCTCATTCAGTGCATCGCCAGACTTCTCAAAGCCATTTTGGGGATATTATGGCAGATATTCATACATTGACCGTAATGGGCATGCTATGATTAAAAAGTATAATCATTTCTCACATGGCGTATTTGGCTCTGTTGGTGAAGGTAAGTCTGGAATGATAAGTGTTTCTCTTTCTAATAACCTTGAAATGAAGGTCAAGAGTGACCAGGACAGTACGGGGGTTAAGAAGATTTCTCTTATTGAAAACTTTACGATTGGTCAGTCGTATAACTTTGCTGCGGATTCGTTGAACTGGAGTAATATCAATACATCACTATCGCTAAGGTTGATAAAGAATTTCAACTTGAACTTGTCAGCAACTTGGGACCCATATACTTATCAGTTAAACGAATACGGCAACCCTGTTCGTGTTAATGTGCCACGCTGGAAAGCAGGTAAAGGTTGGGCGAAATTGTCAAGTACGGGTACATCATTCAGTTATACATTCAATAACGACACTTTCAAGCGAAAGAAAAAAGATGATAAGGACAACAAGGTTGATAACAGTACCGCATCTCTCGAAAATATGGATGATGGCATTGATGGCATAGATGATCATAATGCAGACGGCTCTGAGAAGAAAGATGCCGGCTATGACCTTGACAGTGACGGATACGTTAAATGGAAATTCCCATGGAGCCTGACGGTCAATTATTCCGTTAACTACTCGTATGGAGAATTTGACAAGCAAAAAATGGACTATAAAGGGAAATTTACGCAGAACTTGAGTTTTAATGGTCGTATCCAGCCTACCAAGAACTGGAACTTCAGTTTCTCGGCAAGTTATAACTTTGACACCAAAAAACTTGCGTATATGAACTGTAATATATCGCGTGACCTGCACTGCTTCACGATGTCGGCAAGTTTTGTGCCAGTTGGTCCGTACAAGTCATATAATTTCCATATTGCGGTTAAGTCTTCTATGCTCCGAGACTTGAAGTATGACAAGCGCAGTAGTGCAGTCAATGGCGTTGACTGGTATTAATTCCCCAAACATTTGGTGGAAATTGATAAAACCTGAGTTTTAAATTTGGTGGAAAGATATACTGCTTTATCAGTCGATTAATTACCACAAAAGCTTTAAGCAGTCTAAAAATTAAGTCAAAAAGGTATATTCTATTGATATTTTTGCAAACGAGTATTGAGCGAAATTAATTCAAAAAACGATGGCAAAATTTACAAAAGCATATTGGACGGCGACATCAGCCGAATTGTTGGAAAGAATGGCATATTACGCCATATTCATTGTGATAACTCTTTATCTGTCGAATACACTTGGATTCTCTGATATTGAGGCGAGTATAATTTCCGGTCTTTTCTCTGGAGGTCTGTATTTGCTTCCTCTTTTTACGGGAGCATATTCTGACAAGATTGGCTACCGAAAGGCTATGCTTTTGGCTTTCTCCCTTCTGGCTGTTGGCTATCTCTTTGGGAGCATTACCACTATTCCTAGAAAGCGGAGGCTTGGTGGAATATGGCGAGACGACTAAATTCACAGGTCTGACCGACAGTTGGCAACGGTATCTGATTGTGCCTATTATGATAATACTGATGATTGGCGGTTCCTTTATCAAGTCAATCATTTCTGCATCTGTTGCAAGAGAAACGATTACTGAAAACCGCGCTAAAGGCTACTCTATATTCTATATGATGGTGAATATCGGTTCTTTTACTGGAAAATCAGTTGTTGACCCTCTACGCTCTTTGGTTGGCGACTCGGCATATATCTACATAAATTTCTTTTCCGCAGCGCTTTGCGTAATTGCGTTCTTTGCCGTAATAATGTTTTTCCATTCTGCCAACCATGCAGGTGAAGGAAAAAGTGCAAAGGAAGTATTGCTGGGCTTGGTGAAAGTGTTTACCAATGGCAGACTATTGGTCCTGATACTTATTGTTACAGGCTTCTGGATTGTTCAGCAGCAGCTTTACGCAACAATGCCTAAGTATGTTATCCGCATGGCTGGCGACGGAGCAAAGCCGGGATGGATAGCCAACGTGAACCCATTTATTGTGGTTGTATTTGTCAATATGATTACTCAGTTTATGAAGAACCGCAAGGCGTTGACTTCTATAACTGTTGGCATGTTCCTAATTCCGCTGTCGGCTTTGGTTATGGCGAGCGGAAACCTTTTCCATGGGGAGATTATCGGAATGCATCCGATAACGTTGATGATGGTTTGCGGCATTGTCTTTCAGGCGTTGGCGGAATGCTTTATATCTCCGCGATACCTGGAGTATTTCTCTTTACAGGCTCCGAAAGGCGAAGAGGGACTTTTCTTAGGCTTTAGCCACCTTGACTCTTTCCTATCTTCAATACTCGGATTTGGCTTGTCTGGATTTCTATTGTCAAAATACTGCCCTGACCCGCAGAACTTTGCAACCGTGGCAGAGTGGCAGGCGGCAAGTGCAAACGCTCATTATATATGGTACTGGTTTGCGGCTATAGGTATGGTCTCTGCTGTTTCTTTGATTATTTACTCTAAATGGAACAATAAAAAAGCATAAACTATGACTTTTTCTGCTGAAAATATTCTCTTATTGGGTTCGATACTTGTTTTTTCTGCGATTATAATCAGTAAGACAGGATATAAATTAGGGGTGCCGTCGCTGCTTGTCTTTCTTGTCGTTGGAATGCTTTTTGGCAGTGATGGGTTGGGACTGCATTTTGAAAATGCCAAGCAGGCGCAGTTTATTGGTATGATTTCGCTGAGCGTTATCCTTTTCTCTGGTGGTATGGATACGAGAATTAGGGAGGTCAAGCCTATCCTCTTGCCCGGTTTGCTCCTCTCAACGCTTGGCGTGCTTGTCACGACTGCTCTTACTGGACTCTTTATTTACTATGTCTCGCATGAGACGGGTTTTGATATAAATCTTTCATTGATTGTATCAATGCTTTTGGCTGCAACAATGTCATCAACTGATTCCGCATCGGTATTCAATATACTTAGAACGCAAAAGATAAATCTAAAGCAAAATCTTCGCCCATTGCTGGAACTCGAAAGTGGCAGTAATGACCCGATGGCTTATATGCTGACTATTGTACTTATTTCGTTGGCAACTTCCGCGAGTGCTTCGGCTGGGCAAATCGCTGTAGATTTTGCTATACAGTTTGTTGTTGGAAGTATCACAGGTTTTGCTATGGGTAAGTTGGGTGTGCTGATTATTAATAAGATAAAATTGAACAATAGTTCTCTATATCCAATTTTGTTGCTTAGCATAGTTTTCTTTACATTTACAATAACTGATCTGCTTAAAGGAAATGGCTATCTTGCTGTTTATATTGCCGGCGCTGTTGTTGGAAATTCTAAAATTGTGTGCCGACGTGAAACGCAGACATTCTTTGACGGATTTACTTGGTTGTCGCAGATAATAATGTTCCTTGCTCTTGGTTTGCTTGTGAATCCTCACGAATTGCTTGGTGTTGCACCTGTTGCGGTACTGATAGGACTTTTTATGATGATTGTTGCTCGTCCTGCGAGTGTTTTCCTTTGCCTGTTGCCTTTTAAGAATTTGGGCTTTAAGGCGAAGACGTTTACTTCGTGGGTTGGCTTGAGAGGCGCTGTGCCAATTATTTTTGCAACCTATCCTGTTGTTGCCGATATTGATGGTGCTGACCAGATTTTCAATATTGTATTTTTCATAACCTTGCTTTCGATGATAATTCAAGGCTCTACAATTTCTTGGGCTGCAAAAAAGTTGAATCTTAACCTGCCTTTGCAGAAAGAAGGTAATGATTTCGGAATTGAATTTCCTGATGAGATAGATACGACATTGAAGGATATTGAGGTGACTGAAAAAATGCTTGAAAATGGCAATAAGATTGCAGATATGAATATCCCAAAGGGAACGCTTGTTATGATTGTTAAGCGAGGGAATAGGCATATTATTCCTAACGGAAGCCTTATTCTTCAGGCAGGAGACAAATTGCTGCTAATTTCTGAAAATGAATCTTAGAAATAATCTATTAACCCTTAAATATTTCCAATATGAATACAGAAAACATTCCTTTTAAAGAAAGTAATAACGAAAAAAGAAACTTTTTTCAGAAACTTGAAGACAATGTAGAGAATATTTTGAAAATCTCTGCATATATAATTCTTATAGGTGGTATGCTCGCTTCATTGATTTGTGCAATAGGTTCCGCAACAATAAGGAATTTTTATGAAAGTTCTTTCAGTTTCTTTACTTTTATATTTGTTTTGATTGGTGGCATTATCAGTTCCTTCTTCACTTGGGCTGTTATAATGTTTTGCATCAATATCGGTACAAACATTAAGCGCCTTCGCGAACTAAAAGAGCAAGAACTTGCAAATAAAGCATAATGTCATACTCGCGGGTTTTATGTTAAATAACCCTTTCGGGGATTGGGATTGTTGCAAATTGAACTTAAAAAAAGTACCTTTACAAAAATTTTAGTTGAAACATAAATAATTACTATATGGAATTTATCAGACCAGGTAAGTATGTGGAATTTACATACAACCTATTCGAAATTGAAAACGGAGAAGAGCAATTGATGTTTAGTGCCGATAAGGAGCACCCAGACAAAACTATTTTCGGCGTTGACGACAGCCTTTTGCCTGCTGTTTGCGACGCTCTTGAAAATAAGACTGTTGGTGATACTTTTGATATTACACTTAAACCAGAAGAGGCTTTCGGCGAGTTCCGCACTGAGCATATCATGGACCTTGACAAGGAAATTTTCCATAACGAAGATGGCGTTTTTGATTCAGAGCACGTTCATAACGGTGCTCCTATCACAATGATGACAGCCGACGGTCACCCTGTTTCAGGTCTTGTTCTTGAAGTTGGTACATCAAAGGTGAAAATCGATTTCAATCACCCGCTTGCTGGCAAGACAGTACGTTTTACAGGAGAAGTCCTTGCGGTTAGAGACGCAACAGAAGAGGAATTGCATCCGTCATGCGGTTGCGGATGCGGTCACGACTGCGGTGATGGCGGATGTAGCGGTTGCGGTGACGGCTGTTGCCACTAAAAAGCGAAGGTAATGGCATATACCAAATACTATGTCGTTTTTGAAGGTCGACAGCCGGGTATCTATACCACATGGGAGGACTGCAAGAACGAGATTGAAGGTTTTCCTAATGCCAAGTACAAGGCTTACTATAATCAGGATGAGGCGGCTAAGGCTTTCCGCGAAAATTCAGATGATGCCTCCATTCTGATAAGCATAGCAAACCATCTGAAGAGCGACAAGCCTGACTATTATGACAATCCCGAGGTTGACCTCGACAGCCTTGCTGTTGACGCCAGTTGTATGGGAAACCCCGGAATTATGGAATATCGTGGAGTTCACCTTCGTTCAGGCAAGGAGGTTTTCAAGGTTGGTCCGTTCCAGCAGGGAACTAACAATATAGGTGAGTTCCTTGCTCTTGTTCATGGACTTGCGTTGCTAAAAAGCAAAGGTAGCAATATGACTATCTACAGCGACAGCATGACTGCACAAAAATGGGTGCGCAATAAGAAATGCAATACAAAATTGCAACCAACGAGTGCCAATGCTGAACTGTATAAGTTGGTCGTTAGGGCTGAGAATTGGTTGAGAAACAATACCTATTCGAATAGAATTATCAAATGGGATACAGAAAGATGGGGCGAAATTCCTGCCGATTTCGGAAGGAAATAGCCCCTTCCTATTTTATTGTATTTTTTCTCTGATGAGTGAATATCTGATTAGGGTTAAAACTCCTATAAATTCGCTAAAAGAGAAATAAAATTTGCGATTGTCCCATATATATATTACCTTAGCGATTGTAATAAACATAAACAAACGAGATATGGAAAACAGATATTGCGTTATTATGTGTGGCGGAGTTGGCAGCCGTTTTTGGCCTTTCAGCAAGTCGGCAGCACCTAAGCAGTTTCTCGATTTTTTTGGAACTGGAAGAACGCTATTGCAGATGACCTATGACAGAATAGCAGACATCATACCTTCACAAAATATTTTTGCGTTGACAAATGAGCAGTACGCACCGTTAGTAAAAGAGCAACTGCCAGATATGGCTGATGACAGAATCTTGTTGGAACCCGACAGGAGGAATACAGCACCGTGCAATGCTTGGGCGGCATATCATATCAAGGCGTTGAATCCTGATGCATTGATACTTGTAACGCCGTCCGACCATTTAATATTGAAGGATGAGATGTTCCGGCAAAATGTTATAAAAGGATTTGAATTTGTCAAGAAGCACAATGCCTTGCTGACTATGGGTATCCATCCGAACCGTCCTGAGACAGGATATGGCTATATCCAGGTCGGAAAGGATGATGTAGAAGGGTTTAACCCTGTCAAGACTTTTACAGAAAAGCCGAATGCTGAACTTGCAAAGGTATTCCTCGAGAGTGGTGATTTTGTTTGGAATGCTGGTATATTCATTTGGTCGGCAGATACTATTATCCAGGCTTTCCATGAGTGTGCTCCAGATATTGCAATGCGATTTGATGAAGGTATTGGCAAATTCTGTACCGATGAAGAGATGGATTTTATCAATAAGGAATTTCCAGCATGCCCGAATATCTCTATAGACTTTGCCGTGATGGAGAAATATAAGAACGTATTTGTTCAGCGTGTTGACATTGGCTGGAGCGATCTCGGCTCTTGGGGTGCCTTATATGAAAAGGCTCCGAAAAGGGATGACGGAAATGTTTTCAGAAACTGTAAGACTGTTATAAGCAACTGCTCTAATAATATTTTTGCTTCTACAAAGGAAAAACTTATAGTTGCTTCTGGATTGAATAACTATATTGTTGCTGAAAATGACGATATCCTTTTGATTTGTCCTCTTGATGAAGAACAGAAAATCAAGCAGTATGTTAATGAGGTGAAAACCAACTTTGGAGATAAGTATTTGTAATAATCCTTTTGGTTTCATCATTTTAAATCTAAATGAACTTTAAAGTTAATTAAACTGTTGCTCTGGGATTAAATCTCGGAGCAACTTTTTTGAATAATATGTTGGTTGGTTTTTAATTGTTTTCAAAAAAAGTAGCAAAGACTTTGCTAAAACAAAAAAAGGCATTATCTTTGCACCGAATTTCTGATTCGGGGTGTAGCACAGTTGGCAGCGCGCCACGTTCGGGACGTGGAGGTCGGAAGTTCGAGTCTTCTCACCCCGACCAGCTAACAAAGAGATGTGTCAATTTTTGATGCATCTCTTTTTGTTTGCTGTAATGCGAATTTGTCTAATCGGTTCTTTAACAAAATATCTTTTAGTCAGAAATTCTTTTATTTCAGTTGATATTGATGTATCTTCGCAGTATGAAATCTAAAAAATTCAGTTGGAAAAGTAGGGGGAGGAGTTTTAAGTATGCTTTTTCCGGCATAGTGCGACTTGTTGGCAGCGAGCACAATATGTGGTTGCATTTATCTGCAGCTGTTATTGCAATGGCTCTCGGTTTTGCGCTTTCTATTTCGGCTATGGAGTGGATTGCGATTGTTATGTGTATCGGTGCCGTCTTTTCCGCTGAGGCGTTTAACACTGCGATAGAATATCTTGCAGACAGGATTAGTAGCAATTATGACGAGGCTGTTGGCCGTGCAAAAGATGTTGCCGCTGGGGCAGTTCTTTTTTTAGCCGTTGCTTCCGCAGCCGTTGGCGCAATAATTTTCATTCCTAAAATTATAGTTCTATTATGAGGATATTATCAATTTTATTAGTCATTATATTTGCTTTTCCTGTGTTTTCGCAGGAGCAGTATGAGTTGAGTGACGCTCGTAAGGGAGTGAAGGTTTCAGGAGATGTTATTCTTGCCGCTATGCCTTTGGCAACGCTTACTGGTGTTATAATCGAAAAGGACTGGCAGGGGTTGAAGCAAGCCGCTTTTACAACGGCGACCACCCTCGGTGCAACCTATATTCTTAAATATTCCATTAAGAAAACTCGTCCTGACGGTAGCGACAGGCATTCGTTCCCGTCTGCCCATACGAGTATAACCTTTGCAAACGCTGCTTTCTTGCAGCGTCGTTATGGATGGAAGTTTGGAGGACCTGCCTACGCTCTTGCCACTTATGTAGGCTGGAGTCGTACATTTGCCAAAAAGCATGACTGGTGGGACGTTATTACCGGAGCTGCCATAGGTGCAGGCAGTGCTTATATCTTTACACGGCCGTTTGCCCAAAAACATAACTTGTCAGTATGTCCGGTTTCTGACGGAGAGCATTTTGGAATTGTTGCATCTTTTACTTTATAAAAACATGATTGTATATAACACAACTTATCACGCGCATAATGCTATAGCCGAAGAGTTCTTGGCATGGCTTAAATCAAATTATATCCCAAAAGCGGTATGTGATGGAAGGCTTGTTGAACCAAGACTTACAACGGTTATGAATGCAGAGGAGAGCGATGGTATCAACTATTCTTTGCAGTTCCGCTCAGAGTCAACAGATGTTCTCAGAAATTGGTATGAGGAGGTAGGTGATGATTTGCTTGTAGAACTGTCAAATACTTTTGGTCAGAAGGTAGCCGGTTTCTCAACATTGCTTGAGGAGATTGACCTATGATAAGAAAAGAACTCGATTGGGACAGGATTATTATAGGCATTGACCCGGGAACGAATGTCCTCGGTTATGGTCTGCTTGGCATAAAGAAAGGCAAACCTTCGATGATAACAATGGGCGTTTTAATTCTTAACAAGTTTGACGACCATTATATGCGGCTACGTCGCATCTCAGAGAGAATATCGGGAGTCATAGAGCAGTATCTTCCTGATGAAATGGCTCTGGAAGCGCCTTTCTATGGCAAGAATGTCCAATCAATGTTAAAGTTAGGCAGGGCGCAAGGCGTTGCGATGACAGCCGCTCTTCTGCATGATATACCTATTGCAGAGTATGCGCCTTTGAAAGTTAAGCAGTCTATTACTGGTAATGGGGCGGCATCTAAAGAGCAGGTTGCAGAGATGTTGCGTAGAATTTTGAATATACCGAGGGAACTTATAGATCCGCATTTGGATGCGACGGATGCACTTGCTGTTGCCCTTTGTCATTTCTATGAGTCAGCGCGTCCCAAAACATCGCCAGCGTGCAAATCGTGGAAGGAGTTTATTGCAAAAAATCCAGACAAACTGAAAAAGTAATGAATGCCCTGACTCTAATATTTCCTTTTATACGCTAAATAATATCTTAAAGGGGTTGCATAAATTTTATGCAACCCCTTTAAGCAGTTTTTTCACAATATAATCCTACGTCTTTTAATTAGGATGGATTATTCCATAAGAGAACTGCTTTATATGAATAAATAGCATTGGTCTTTCCGCAGTTTCTATGTTTTGTACTTTATATACTTTATATAATATATACCCTTCGTTAATCTTATAATCTTATTTCCAGTAGCAAAATTACAACATTTTCATAATATAATTCCTTGTTTATTAAATTTACAGGACTGAAAATAACTGATTGTAAATTTATTTCAGTATATTTGTAACTGAAAATAACTGATATAAATCCAATAATGAAAGAGCCTATAATAGCCAGGGCGAAATCCCCATTTTCAAATTTGTTTGCAAGGTATAGTGGTGACACGTTTGCAAGGCAGCAGTTAACGGTACTTTTGTATTCCGCATTGATAGTCGTTTTCACAGTTCCTTTAAATTTGTTGGGCATAGCAGGCCCGAGTAATAGTGTCTTTGAAACTGTCAATGCTGTGTGGATGGTTGTTATGCTTTTCTTAATAGTACTATTTTATATGCGGAAACTAACGCTACGAAGCACTTTGACGATTCATTTTATCATAGCCCAAACCTGTTTTTGTATTGCAATGTTATATACAGGAATGCAGCCAACGGCAACAAGTGAACCCGAAATAGTTGCTGATATAATGCTTTCAACTGCTGTTGTCTCTTTATCTATGGCTGGATTTCTTAGGTCTGTCCCTTATATTTTGACAGTTATGGCATTAACTGCATATACAGTGGCAGCATTTATGCTTGGTTCTGAAAGTTTGAAAAGTTTTTTGCCGATTTTTGCCATCGTCCTGTTTATTGAGTGCGTATTAGGAGAGAAACTGCTTGTGAGGTCCCGTAGTATAGAGGAGGAGCATAATGTGCTGAAAACAGAAGAAACAAGCATCTTAAATATGCTTGGTTTGGAGAAGCATCAGGCTGTTGCGTTGGCTAAGTTTACGGAAAGTGAACTAACCGAAAATTCGGCTACGGATTTCAATAAAATTCTTGGAAAGGCAGCGAGGCAAAAATTGATAGCAGGTGTTGCCGAACACATACGCAAGGAAAGAATGGATGATGACTGCTTGACAGAAGTTTTTCCGGAATTGAGTGTGTCTGAGCGTAATATATGTCGTTTGATTCTCCAAGGAAGGAAACAAGGAGATATATGTGCAATTCTACAAACAACAAAAGGAAATGTAACAAGTCAGCGTTCACATATACGCACAAAGTTAGGTGTTCAATCCAAGGAGAATTTGAAGGAGTTTTTGATAAAAAAGATGTCAGAGCACGGTATTGAAGTTTAATTTTCGTTTCGTTTTTTATCTGATTGCAAATTAATTGTTCCTTAGTTTTGATTGATAGAATTTATTGTTAACTTTGCATAACCATTTCTACCTAAAAATATTAACATGAAAAGATTTAAACTTATTAATTTGTTGTTTTCAGCGTTAATGCTGATGTTGCTTTTTTCTCCGCAGGCAAAGGCAGAAGGAGAATATGCGTGGCCGGCAAACTATTCCGGCGTTATGCTCCAAGGTTTTTCATGGGATGCATATGATGATTCACAGTGGACAACTCTTGCAAGCCAAGCAGGCGAATTGTCGGACTATTTTGATTTGATTTGGGTTCCAAACAGTGGTAAGTGCAGTTCAAACCCAAGTATGGGTTATAATCCTGTTTATTGGATGAGTAACCACAACTCATCTTTCGGTACTGAAGATGAGTTGAGAGAGATGATTAAAACATTCTCATCATTTGGTACTGGAATTATTGAAGATGTCGTTGTCAACCACAGAGATGGCGTTTCAACATGGACAGATTTTCCAACAGAGACATACAAGGGTGTAACTTACGAATGGGGCCCTTGGGCTATATGCAAGAATGATGAGGTTTCAAAGCAACCAGATCAGGAGCAGCCGACAGGGGCTTACGACACTGGTGACAATTTTGACGGATGCCGTGACCTTGACCACACTAATGCAAAGGTTCAGGAAGGTATCAAGGCATATCTTGATTTTTTGAAGAATGATTTGGGTTATATCGGTTGGAGATACGATATGGTAAAGGGTTTTGGCTCAAAGTTTATTAAGATATATAATGAGTCAGCAAAGGCTTCCTATTCAGTAGGTGAATATTGGGACGGTTATGACAATATCGTTAAATGGATTGAGGGAACAGGCCGCACTTCTGCCGCTTTCGACTTCCCATTCAAGTTCCAGGTTAATGACGCATTTGCTGGTATGGACTTTTCGAAACTTGTTTGGAAAAGAAATGGCAGTCTTGACCAGCCTGCAGGGCTTATCCACATGGATACTTATCAAAGATATGCAGTTACATTTATCGACAATCACGACACATATCGTGAGTCAACAAAATTCACTGGTGATATTGTTGCAGCCAATGCTTACATGCTTTGCAGCCCAGGTACTCCATGCGTTTTCATGAAGCACTGGTTAGAGAAAAAAGCAGATATCAAAAAACTTATCGCAATCCGCAAGTCTGTAGGTATCACAAATCAAAGCAAGGTAACTGTTCTTAGCACATCAAGATCAATGTATGTGGCTAAGGTGACAGGTACAAATGGAGAGTTGGTAATTAAGGTTGGTCGCGGTACATATACACCGTCAGGCTATACATCAGCCGACAGAGTTGCATATAGCGGTGCATATACAATATGGACAAAGGTTTCAATTAAAGATCTTGATACAGTAAGACCGGAAGTGACTTTGACACCAGATAGCGGTATCTATATTGGCGGTACAGATGTTACTTTGTCTGCAAAAAACGCATCAAAAGACGCGCAGATTATCTATACAACGGATAAGACTACTCCATCATTGACAAATGGAACAAAAGTTAATTCAGGAACAACAATAAGAATCAGCAAGAAGACAACTTTGAAGGCTGTTGTGTGTGAAAATAACAAAGTTGTGTCAACTGTAAAGACTGCAACTTATACAACAGAATACTTGCCTGTGACAATCTACTTGTTGAAGCCGAAAACTTGGTCAACTGTAAATTTCTATGCGTGGAGCGATACTTTTGAGGCAGCACAACTGCTCGGCAACTGGCCAGGCATGGCTACTTCAACAGTCGTTGAAAGCGGAAAAACTTGGTATAAGTGGACAACACCGAAAGAATGCGACATCGTAAATATAATCTTCAATAACGGAACAGACCAAACTGTTGACATAACAAATCTTGAGGGAACTCATTATTTTATACTCAATGAGCCAGAAGAAGGAAAGACAATAACAGTTACTGACGTTACTGACATCTACGGTGGTGTAACAGATGTTGCGGCAGAAAATGTGACAGTAAGATATAACGGCAGTGCATTTGTAGTCGAAGGAGCAGAAGACGTTGCGTCAATCAACGTATTCAACATGAGCGGTAGCGAGGTTGCTGCTTCTTATAGAAACAACAGCGTTGACGTGCAAGGTTTGCAAAACGGATTCTACCTATATCGTGTAATCCTTTCAAACGGGAAGGTCGCTCAAGGTAAAATCGTTAAAAGATAATGTTCCTAAGCCCTACCGGGCTAAGAATTTATTTCATAGTATGTTTGAGCGGGCAGAGAAGTGATTCTATGCCCTCTTTTAATTTTTTAGTGTCTTATTTTCTACAAATCATAATATTTTACGCATTTTTAGGTAAAATTGCGAGCATTTTCCAATTAATAGGTGTAATTTAGCAAATTAAATAAAACGAATTAACCAATATGATAAAGAATAGAAGGCATTGGGTTTTTGTAGCCCTACTGTTATTGATAGCACCGGCATTAATTGTGGCTGCAAAGTCAAAGGAAGAGAAAGATGACATGGATGTATATAGAAATCTGTCAATTTTCAACACCTTGTATAAAGAGTTGGCAATATCGTATGTTGATACTTTTAATCTTGACAAGGCAATGGAAACTGCGATTTCTTCTATGCTCAATGAATTGGATCCATATACAGAGTACATTCCAGCAAAGGATAGGGAAGATTTTTACACTATATCGACAGGTGAGTATGGAGGTATAGGCTCTTATATAATGGCTCAAGCTCCTGGCGGAGGAGTCCTTATTTCTGAACCCTATGAAGGAAGTCCTGCTGCTATTGCTGGTTTGAAACCTGGAGATAAGATTGTTATGATTGATGGAGATTCAACTCTGACATGGACTAATTCGCAGGTAAGTGAAAAGTTGAAAGGGCAGGCAAATACCGTTGTAAAGGTTGTTATTAACCGACCTTATGTCAGCGACAGTATAAAGACTTTCAACATTACAAGAAAGAAAATACAAATGCCGTCAGTCCCATATTTTAAGGCAATGGATAATGGTATAGGTTATATCCAGTTGACAACATTTAATGAAAACTCTCCCGAAGAGGTGAAAAACGCCTTGCTTGAGTTAAAAAAGGACAAGCGAGTGAAATATATAGCACTTGACCTTCGGAGCAATGGTGGTGGTGTCCTTGAAAGTGCAATTCAGATTGTGAACCTTTTTGTTCCGAAAAATACAGAAGTTCTTCGTACCAAAGGCCGTATAAAGCAAAATGAAAAAATCTACAAGACAACGCAGAAACCGGTAGATAAAGATATTCCGTTGGCTGTTCTTATTGATGGAGGTTCCGCTTCGGCATCAGAGATTGTTGCTGGTTCGTTGCAGGATATGGATAGGGCAATAATAGTAGGAACGCGTTCTTTTGGAAAAGGACTTGTTCAGTCAACACGTCCATTACCTTATGAGAATTTGTTTAAATTGACTATTGCAAAATATTATATCCCAAGCGGGCGTTTGATTCAAGCCATTGACTATTCTCGCCGAAATCCAGATGGTAGTGTTGCCAGAACGCCAGACAGTTTGACAACAGTATTCCATACTGCTCATGGAAGAGAAGTCAGAGATGGTGGTGGCATAACACCGGATATTACAGTTGATTGGGGCAAAATCAACAGATTGACATTTAATATAATTCGTGATAATTGGGCATTTAATTTTGCAACAAAATTCGCTGCTGAGAATGAATCGATAGCAGCACCAGAGGATTTCAAGATAACAGACAAGATTTTCAGCGATTTCAAGAAATTCATTGACCCTAAAAAATTCAATTACGACAAGGTTTGTGAAACAGGCGTTAAGGCTCTTAAAGAAACTGCCGAAGCAGAAGGCTATATGAATGATTCGACAAAGAAGGTTTTTGCAGAACTGGAAAAACTGTTGCATCATAACCTTGAGCAGGACCTTGACAATAACCGCAAGGACATTGAGGATATTCTTGCAAGAGAGATTCAGAAGAGGTATTATTATCAGAAAGGTGCAATTATAGAAGGCCTTAAAAATGATGTTGCAATGGACACTGTTGCTAAAATTTTTGCTGATAGGGCAAAGTTTGAAGGCATTTTGAGCCCCAAAGATAAAAAGAAATAGATATGGCAAAGATAACTGTTCCAGTGTTGGGCTTGCATTGCGTTGTTTGTGCAAGAAATGTGGAAGCAACGGTAAATGACCTTGATGGTGTTAATTCTGCTAATGTGAATTTTTCTGCTAATACTTTAACTGTAGATTTCGATACGAAAGTTATAACACCTGAAAAGATTAAGACAGCCGTACAGAATAGAGGCTATGATATTGTCATAGAAAATGATGATTCTGATAGACAACAGGCTGAAGATGAAGTGTGCCAGAATATTAGGAAGCGTCTAATAGTTGCATGGATTATAGCAATTCCTGTCATGGCGATTTCTTTAACGGATTTTGCTGAGACTATTCTTGGAAAAATCGTATGCGCAGTGCTTTCAGCGGTAGTGCTTGCATATTCCGGAAAGGACTTTTACATTAGGGCATGGAAGATGCTAAAAAATAAGACGGCAGGCATGGATACTCTTGTGTCAATGTCAACGGCAACTGCATGGTGTTTCAGTTTGCTGCTTTTGCTTTTCCCGGATTTCTTCGGTTCCAATAATGTATATTTTGACTCTGCTGTTATGATTATAGCCTTTGTTCTTACCGGGCATTTTCTTGAAGAGAAGGCTAAGGCGAGTACAACATCGGCAATTAGAAGCCTTGTTGAGCTGCAGCCATCTGTAGCAACGGTTATTGGTGCAGACGGAAAAGAGACAGAAACGGCAATATCTGCTATAAAGGCAGGTGACCACATTCGTGTCAAGCCTGGAAGTCGAATCCCTGTTGACGGAGTAGTGTCTCAAGGCGAATCATATGTTGATGAAAGTATGCTTACAGGTGAGTCAATGTCTGTTGCAAAGCAGATAGGCGACTATGTCTATGCTGGAACGATGAACGGAAATGGCGGAATGGTAGTGGCTGTTGAAAAGGACTCGGAAAGCACTTTTCTATCGCAAATAGTTGCGATGGTAAAAGAGGCACAAGGCAGTAAGGCACCTGTCCAGAGAATTGCAGACAGAATAAGCAAGTATTTTACTGCAATTGTTGTTGTCGTTTCGCTTATAACCCTCGCTATATGGCTTGTAGTCGGAGGAGCAGAATATATTCCTACTGCTATTATATGTGCAGTTTCAGTCCTTGTCATAGCCTGTCCATGTGCTTTGGGACTTGCTACTCCAACTGCGATTACTGTAGGTATCGGCAAGGCTGCTGAGAATCATATTTTGATTAAAGATGCAACTGCTTTGGAAAAGACGGGTAAAGTTTCTCTTGTTGTCTTTGATAAAACCGGCACAATAACTGAAGGAAAGCCAACTGTCGTCTCCATGCGTAGAAATATTCATACAACAGATAAAAACCTTGGGGTGCTTTTGGCTATGGAAACACTTTCAGAACACCCTCTTGCTGCAACTATTGTTGCTCATTTGAAGATGCAGGAAGTAACCTCTGGAAAAGTGGAAAACTTTAAGGTTGTATATGGCAAAGGTGTGGAAGCAATTTCCGAAGGTGAGAAGTATTGGGCAGGAAGTGAAAGGTTTGCAATAGAAAAAGAAGTTGATGTTAAGTCAGTTGGCAATACGGGTGGAACAACAGTATTCTTTGGAAAAGGAACCGAAGTCCTTGCAACAATAACACTTGCTGACAAGATAAAAGATACATCTATCGTTGCTATTGATAAATTACGCAAAATGGGGATACGAACAGTTATGCTTACAGGAGACAGTAAGGCTGCCGCTGCCATTGTTGCAAATGATGCCGATTTTACAGAGTATCATTCCGAAATGTTGCCTGGCGATAAAGATGCTTATGTACGTCACCGTCAGTCTGAAGGAAGAATAGTTGCTATGGTTGGTGATGGTATTAACGACTCTCAGGCGCTTGCTCGTGCCGATGTTAGTATTGCTATGGGAACAGGTACGGATGTTGCCATAGAAACTTCGATGATGACCTTGACGTCTTCTGACTTAAGATTGCTCCCTAAGGCTATACAACTTTCAAGGAGAACGATGAGAACTGTCAAAGAAAACCTTTTCTGGGCTTTTATTTATAATGTTATAGGAATACCAGTGGCAGCTGGCATACTTTTCCCGATAATGGGTGTTACTCTTGACCCTATGTGGGCAAGTGCTGCAATGGCTGTAAGTTCAATAACGGTAGTTTTAAATAGCCTAAGGCTGAAACTTACAAGATAGTGGGGTGTGTCATAATTGCAAACTGTTTCGTCGCTTTAGAAATTCTACTTTAGTCATTGTACTATCAATAAAACCCTTTGCTCCTACAGAGCGCTTTCCTTAGGCTAATGCTTACCTGGGGCGCTGCCCCAGGCTGATGAATCGTTGGGCTTTCAGCCCGCAAATTTGAATGTTTTTGATTCTGCAATCGTTGACGCTAATTCAAAGCGTCCCTACTGTGGCCTGGTTGTAAGATGTTTATAATCAATTAACTGTAGGAACGAAATGTATTTTATCCGCCCTACGGGATGGAATGGTGCAAAACGCGGACGCTTTTATTCAAAGCGTCCGCGTTTTGCAATAAGTAAAATATCAGTTGTCTGTATCAGAATATTGCAAATACCTTAGTATTCGAGTTTAACGTTGTCAATCCACATCGTTTGTCCTAGGGTGCCTTCGTATGCGGTACCGCATCCAGCAGAGAACATTACCATTAAGTGTGTTGGTTTAGCATTTGCGTCGTCCCAGCCAATTTCGTGTACTTCCACCATTTCACCTTTACTGTTTGTTGCGTAGTACGGTCTGTCCTTGGAAATAAGTCCCATATAAGGTTTGAAGAACGGTTCGTGAGTGATATCTCCGTAATGCACTTCCAATTTGTGCCCGTTTACCCAACCTGTGCTTTTTGTGAATCGTTCACGTCCAGTTGCAATACGCTTGGCAAAAATGTTGCCATCTTTATCCTCCCATCTTCTTTGGAGAATTATGAATGTTTCGCAAGCGTTTTGTTTGTTTAGCACTTTCTGTTTGCCAAAACCACTTGCGTAAATCATTTTAACTCCGGCAGGAATATGCACTTTATAGTCATAAATCAGGTATTTAGGTCTCTTGTTGAAATCAATGCCCATATCAAGTTTACTGTATGGATTTTTTGTACTTTTAACTGGTTCAACCATTCTTCCGAGGTATGCGCTTCCTGAAGCAAGAACGTCGATATTGATTAAGCCGATAACCTTAACATGTTCGAAGACCGTTGTTAGTTTCATACAGAAGTTACCGTTTCCTCTATTGTCAGGAAAAACAGAGTTGCTGCCTTTTGAAACGCCTGCAACTTTAGCATAAACATTCGAAGTTGCCCAAGGGGAGCCTCCCATATTGCTGTATGCTTTGTTACCATTAATTGTTTGAGTCGGTCCAACCTCGTAAAGAGTTTTTGCGGCACCTCCAATAATGCCTGATTCCTTAATGTTTCGTTTAATCCATGACTGGAAATCACCGTATTTGATTTTTTCTACTTGTGCTGTCGAAATTAGAGTGGTTGCTATCATTAATGCAACAAATAGTATATTCCTTTTCATAACATTGATATTAAAAACTACCAAAATTATAACTTTTTTATCAAAAAATAAAGCAATGATATGCTAAACATTATAAAATGAGAAATTTTGAACTGTCAATTATACTTTTTGACTGTTTTTTGATAGAATGGAAAGAGTTGTTCGGTGATATAAAGTTTTTTATATCAGAGGAAAGGCTTTAATTACAATAAAAAATGCTTTTTTTTGTATTTTTTTATAAAAGAGAGTTGTAATTGATATTTTTTGTTATTTTTGAAGTTCCATCATAATCTAAATTTGCAAAGAAAAACCTATAAAACTATGAGACGAATAATTATTTTAACCTTAGCCACAATAGTGGCAATTCCGCTTTTGTTTTCACAGCAAAAGCGATATCCTGTTTTCGGTGTAGCATTCTACAATCTGGAAAACTTGTTTGATACCATTAACAACAATGGCAAGTATGATAAGGAATTTTCACCTGAAGGACAGCGTCAGTGGGACGGAAAAAAGTACTGGAGCAAAGTGCACAATATGGCTTTTGCTATCAGTAAATTGAAAACAGATATAACTCCTATGGGTCCAGCGATTATAGGCGTTTCTGAAATTGAGAATATTACAGTCCTTCAAGACTTGGTTAAGGATCCTCAGATAAAGGATAAAAATTATCAAATCGTTCATCACAATTCACCAGACCGTCGTGGCATTGATGTGGGATTGCTCTATAATCCACGGTTATTCCGTGTTTTGAATGTTACGCATCATTCTTTGAATATACCTGATATGCCTTATTTTCGCACTCGTGATCAGACCTGCGTGACAGGTTTGCTTGCTGGAGATAAGGTCAGTATCATTGTTAACCACTGGCCGTCGCGCTCAGGAGGAGAGGCATCATCCCGCCATTTAAGAGTTGCAGCAGCGCAATTGTGCAAGCACATTGCAGACTCAGTTCTTGCAACAGACCCTAACCAGGGAGTTATCATAATGGGTGACTTGAACGATGACCCATTCAATGAAAGTTGTGCGGAAGTACTTGGTGCAGTTAAAAAGCAGAAAGATGCTAAAGAGGGCGGTTTCTTCAATCCGTTCTGGGAAGTTCTCGATAAAGGTATAGGGACACTTGCTTATAAGGGACAGTGGAATCTTTTTGACCAAATAATAATTAATTCCAATCTTGTGGGAAAAGACAGAAGCCATTTGAAATATTTTAAGTGCAAGGTTCATAACGATGTCCCGGAAATGAAGACAACAGAGGGGGACCGTAAAGGCTATCCGTTGAGAACATACTCTGGTGGAGTTTTCCTCAATGGTTTTAGCGATCACTTTCCTACACAGATTTTCCTGACAAAAGAAATCATTGTAAAAAACAAATAATAATTAATTAACCCGTAGTTTTATTATGAAAGTCAAACTATTTTTATTTCTACTCATCTCTATAGTGCTGCCGGTATCTGCACAGCATACCGGGGTAAGGGGTGTTGTAGTTGACGCCGGATCTGGCATGCCGGTTGCGGGTGCTACCGTTCTCTTGCAGGAGCAAGGGATTAGTGCAACTACCGGACCTGCCGGCGATTTCCTAATTTCTAATGCAACGCCGGGAAAAAGAGACTGTTAACGTTATTGCATACGGTTATTCTGATTTTATCAAGGAACTTACAATCATTAGTAATGTTGTAGAGGAACTTGGCGAAATAAAAATCGAGGCAAGCGAGGAAGGTTCTTATTTCACCGACGGCACACTTATGTTAGATGAGCACCAATTGGAAGATGAGGAAGGTAACGACCAGTCTATTGGAATGCTTTCAGGTGCGTCTGACAATGTCTATTATTCGGCATCAAATTATGATTTCAGTACAATGCGTTTCCGTTTTCGTGGATATGATTCTGAATATTCACAAATGTTTATAAACGGTGCACAATTTACTGACGCAGTTCGCGGCCGCTTCAGTTACTCAATGCTTGGCGGTATGAACCAGGCTTTCAAGAACAAGTCTATCAGCGTTGGTCTTGCTAACAGCAATTTCTCTCTTGGAGAAATTGGTGGTGCAACAAATATCAACACTAATGCGGCAGATTACGCTCCAGGTTTCCGCGGTACCGTTTCATATACAAACGGTGCATATATGCTTCGCGGTATGATTACCTACTCAACAGGTCTCCGCAAAAACGGCTGGGCATTCACAATGTCGGCTATCGGAAGATACAGCAAGGAAGGTATTACAGAAGGTACATTCTACCATTCGGGAGGTCTTTTCCTTTCTTTGGAAAAAGTTTTCAACAAGAACCACAGCCTAAGCATTACAGCATTTGGTGCTCCAACAGAAAGAGCAACAAGTTCTGCTTCTTATGAAGAGGCTTATCAGTTGGCTGATTCTTATATGTATAACCCTAACTGGGGTTGGTTTGAAGGAGAAAAACGCTCTGCAAAGATTGTGGAGTCTTTTGACCCTACTGCCATTGTCAACTGGACTTGGAAACCAAAATCTGGAACAACGTTGACAACAGCAGGTGCATTCCGCTATTCAATGTACTCATCTTCAGCAATTAATTGGGCTAACGTTGCTGACCCGAGACCTGACTATTACCGCCGACTTCCGTCATACTATAAAGATAGTCCAGAGGCTTTTGAATTATATACAAACCTTTGGCAAAATGATGAGAATATGCGTCAACTTGACTGGTATGCAATGTATAACGCAAACGCTTATGACCTTAACAGGCCGCAAGGCGATTACAAGGGCTCTAACTATATCCTTGAAAACCGTCACAGCAACCAGAAGAACGCTATCTTCAACTCTACTCTTAACCATCGTATCAATGACTTCATGACATTGCAGGCCGGCGTTGGTTTTAACTATACTCAAGCATCTTACTATAAAACAGTTAGAGATCTTATGGGTGGCTGTTACTGGTTGGATACTGACAAATATGCTGAACGAGACTTCCCAGACAATAAGGATATGCTTCAAAATGACTTGAACAATCCTAACCGTCAGGTAAAGAAAGGCGACAGATTTGGATATGACTATAATATAAATTCAATTATTGCAAATATCTGGTTGCAGAATAACATTAACCTCGCTCATTGGGACATCAACTATGGTGTGAGAGCATCTTATACTCAGTTCCAACGCGATGGAAAGATGAAGAATGGTCGTGCTCCTGAAAACTCTTTCGGCTTGGGAGAACGTCACAAATTCGGCAACGCAATGGCAAAAGTGGGCGCAACTTACAAAATCGACGGCCGCAATGCTTTCACGCTTAACGCTTCTTACGGTTCGCGTGCTCCATACGCCAATAACGTATATATCGCTCCTCGTGTGAAGGATACTGCTATCGATTATGATAATGAGAAAGTATTGTCAGCAGACCTTTCTTATACTTTCAGTTATCAAAAGTTCCACGGTGCAATTACCGGTTTCTGGACTAATTTCTACGATGCAGTTGAAAGGACAGCATTCTACGACGATGGTTTGTCAACATTTGTAAACTATGCTTTGACAGGGGGTTGATAAAACTTACAAAGGTATTGAGTTGGGTATTGCTTACAAGATTCTTCCTGATTTGACATTGACTGCTGCAGGAACAATCTCCAAATATCAGTACAAGAACCGCCCAACAGCCCTTAGAAGTGCTGAAAACGGTGCTATCGAAGACCAGATGAATACTGTTTATTTGAAGAACTACTATGTTAGCGGAGTGCCTCAGACAGCAGGTTCGCTTTCTTTGAACTACAATGCCCCGAAGATGTGGTTCCTTGAGTTGAATGCTGTTTGGATGGGTGATGCCTATATCCAACTTTCTCCTCTCCGCCACATGGAAATGGAAGGTTTGAGTTCTTTTGTTGAAAATGAGCAGCAATTCTATGACAAGATAGAGGAAATTACTCGTCAGGAAAAGTTGAGAGATGTATTCTTGCTAAATGCGAGCGTTGGTAAGGTTATCTATATTAACCGCAAACTTTCTCTTAATTTTAACTTGAGCGTAAACAATATACTTAACAAGAAAAATATCCAGACAGGCGGTTTCCAGCAAAACAGGTTTGACTATACAAACTATGATGTTAACAAATACGCCAATAAATATTACTACACACAAGGCATCAAAGTATTTGCCAACGTGGGTATCAGATTCTAACACAAACGATAACAATAAAAGAAAAATAAAGATATGAAACACTTTAAATTATATCTTACAGCGTTGCTTTTCGCTGCGGCAGGTATCACAAGCTGCGAAGATGATTGGGATACCCCTCCGATGTATGTTCCGCAAGCAACCATTGAGGCAAATACCTCTATCTATGACTTGAAGGACCAGTATTGGTTTGATGACAACAATGGTGTTGACACTGTTGGTTTAACGGCAAGTGGAGAGCACGTTGTCATCAAAGGTCGTGTGATTTCTTCTGACGAGGCTGGTAATGTTTACAAGAATCTCGTTATCCAAGACGAAACAGCGGCAATCACGTTCTCTATTAACCAAAACAGTCTTTACACATTCTATCGACCAGGTCAGGAAATAGTTATCGACGTTACTGACATGTATATCGGTAAATATGCAGGATTGCAGCAGTTTGGTATGCCGGAATATAAGGAGCAATTCGGTTGGCAAACAACATTTATGCCTCTTGAGCACTTCAAACTACACGCTCAGCCTAATGGCATGCCAGAGCCTGACAAAATAAATACTATTGTAACAACGATTGGAGAATTGCCAACAACAAAAGAAGGTATTATCAAGATGCAAAGCCAACTCGTTCGTTTTGAAAACGTTAAGTTTGAAAACGGTGGTAAGGCTACATTCGCTGAAGAAGAGGTGACTAAGTCACAAAACATCACTGACGGAAATGCAACTCTTGCTGTTCGTACAAGCGGTTACGCTAATTTTTATTCAAAGACTCTTCCTGTTGGCGAAGGTTCTGTTACTGGTATCCTTGGATATTTCAATGGCAGTTGGCAGTTGACTTTGCGCTCATACGAAGACTGCGATTTCCCAGAACCAGAAGAAGGCTCTGAATTCAAACCGTTTAGTGTTGCTTCTGCTATCGCTGCACAAGGTCAAGGTAAGAGCGGTTGGGTGAAAGGTTATATTGTAGGTGCTTTGGCTCCTGGTAAGTCTGAAATCACTTCTAACGGTGACATTGAGTGGAAGGCTCCGTTTACATTGCCTAACACTATTGTTATTGCTGACGCCCCTAATGTTAATGACTATACTAAGTGTATCGTTATGGACTTGGCTCAAGGTTCTGAGTTGAGAGAAAAAGTGAATTTGCCAGTTAATCCTGATAACCTTGGTGCTGAAATATCATTGAAGGGTAACTTGGAAAAGGTTTACGGTATGGCTGGTATCACTGGCAACGGTGGTTCTGCTGGCGAATTTATCTTCACAAGCATTGCTGCAGTAACTTCTATTGATGAAAACTTTGACACTTATTCTAATGAAATCAATAATCTTGTTGCTAAAGGCTGGACTTTGCAAAGGGTTAAAGGTAACAAGGACTGGTTCTTGAAGTTCTTTGAATTGACAAGCAATACGTACGCTTCTATTACTGGATATAAGGGAAAGGCTCCTTTTGACACTTGGTTGATAACTCCGGCTATCAATGTTAACGGTCTTGCAGAAAAGGTGCTAAACTTCCGTACTCAAGTAAATGGTTATGGCAGTAAGACATCTGTATTCGAAGTATATGTTCTTACATCAAATAATCCTTCAGATCCTAACTGCCAGATGACCAAACTTAACGTGAAGTTACCTGTCGCTCCAAGTTCTGGTTACAGTGACTGGGTGAATTCAGGAAATATCGACTTGAGTGCATATTCTGGCAAAATCTGGATTGGATGGAGATACCAGGCTACAGAAGACGCTGAATATGCAACATGGTGCCTTGATGACGTGCTTGTTGGTAAGAAGGGAGAAGATGCTCCTGTTGTTTCAGATAATGACGGTTCTTTTGAAAAGCCTTATAATGCAGCCGATATTGTTGGTGGCGTAGCAGGTAAGGATGTTTGGACAACTGGTTATATTGTTGGTTTTGCTTCTACATCTGACGCTGCATCTTCTGCTGTGTTCGGCAGCGAAGGGGCAAAGAAACTTAACGTTCTTGTAGCAGACTCTCCAGATGTTAAGGATGTTACTAAATGCTACTCTGTAGGCTTCTCCTCTGGCGCAATCCGCGATGCGCTTAACTTGCAGGAAAATCCTGGTATGCTTGGTAAGAAAATTATGGTTAAAGGAGAATTGATGAAAGTATTTGGCATCAATGGTATTAAGAATCTGACAGAATATAAGAAGTTATAATTTTATATTAATTATTGTAAAACCCTCCCTGTTGGCAGTTCAGCAGGGAGGGTTTTGTTTATTCAAATCTGTCGTTGGCCCTTCTGTGAAAAGAGTGTAAACTGTTTATGCGTGATTTTATTTGTAATTGATATTTTATGGAATATGCGGGAAGTTGTGCTTGTTGCCAGATGTATCTGGCGTTGAATAAAACCATTGTATAATACGGCAGAGCCTCCATAAGGGGCGGAGATGTAGATTTATTAAAATGTTGATTGCTATTTGAAGAACAGAATTCTTTATAAACGAAAAAAGACCGAAATAATTCGGTCTTTTTTGCGGTGCGGACGGGACTCGAACCCGCGACCCCATGCGTGACAGGCATGTATTCTAACCAACTGAACTACCACACCATTGCTGTTTTGCGAGTGCAAAGTTAATGCGTAATTTTTGTTTTTGCAAATTTTTCTGCAATTTTTTTTATTGAAAAAAACAATAAAAATTATTTTTCTCCAAATAAGTTGTTTTAATTGTATGATTTTGAGTAACTTTGCAAACAATTTTGATGATTGATAAAATTAAAGAAAAAATTAAGAAGATGAAAATCGCTATTGTTGGGGCCAGTGGAGCCGTAGGTCAAGAGTTTTTGAGAGTTCTTGACGAGCAAAATTTCCCGATAGATGAGTTGCATCTATTCGGTTCAAAACGCAGTGCAGGAAGAACATATACCTTTAGAGGTAAAGAGTATAAAGTTAAAGAACTCTGCCACAATGACGATTTTAAAGGTATCGATATTGCATTTACATCAGCAGGAGCTGGCACTTCAAAAGAATTTGCAGAAACAATTACTAAGTATGGTACTATAATGATTGACAATTCAAGTGCCTTCCGTATGGATGCTGATGTTCCTTTGGTTGTTCCGGAAGTTAACGGTGAAGATGCTTTTAATACGCCTCGCAATATCATTGCTAACCCGAACTGCACAACAATCCAGATGGTAGTTGCTCTTAAGGCTATCAATGACGTTTCTCCTATCCGCCGCGTTCATGTTGCAACATATCAGGCTGCGAGCGGTGCCGGTGCTGCTGCAATGGATGAACTAATCCAACAATATAAGGATATTGCTGAAGGCAAGGAGCCGAAAGTTGAGAAATTCGCATACCAGTTGGCATACAACGTTATCCCTCATATCGATGTTTTCACAGAAAACGGATACACAAAAGAGGAGATGAAGATGTTCCACGAAACAAAGAAAATCATGCATGCACCAAACCTTGACGTTAGTGCAATGTGCGTAAGAGTACCGGTAATGCGTGCCCATAGTGAGGCAATCTGGTTGGAAACAGAGCAACCAATCTCTGTTGAGCAGGCAAGAGAAGCATTCAAGGCAGGCAAGGGCTTGGTTGTTGTTGATAATCCCGATAATAAGGAATATCCAATGCCTCTTTTCGTTGCAAATGAAGATCCTGTTTATGTTGGCCGTATCCGTAAGGATATTACTAACGATAACGGACTTTCTTTCTGGCTCGTTGGTGACCAAATCAAGAAGGGTGCAGCATTGAATGCCGTTCAGATTGCACTTTATATGATTGCAAACAAGAAATAATTTAAAACAAATACTACGGGCACAGGGGTAACGATTTCTCCTTTGCCCGTTTTTTATATTCTCACGATATGAAATATTTCCTAATAGCAGGCGAGGCATCGGGAGACTTGCATGCTGGCAGACTGATAGCATCGCTTAAAGCAAATGATACGAATGCGGAGTTCAGATACCTTGGCGGTGACTTTATGGAAGCCGCTGCTGGAGTGCCTCCGATTATCCATTACAAGAAAATGGCTTATATGGCATTTTCAGAGGTTTTGCGTCACCTGCCGCAGATTTTAGGAAATATGAAAGCAACAAAGAAGGCAATTGACGAGTTTGAGCCCGATGCCCTTATACTTATCGATTACCCTTCGTTTAACCTTAAAATCGCCAAGTATGCGCATTCTAAGGGTATAAAGACTTTCTACTATATCTCGCCAAAGGTTTGGGCGTGGAAGGAGTATCGTGTCAAGGATATAAAGAAATATATTAGCAAAGTGTTCTCAATATTGCCATTTGAGACAGAGTTTTATAACCGACATAACTATCATGTTGATTATGTTGGCAACCCAACTGCCAATGAGATAGCCGAAGCCCGCAAGCATTTCCTTTCCTTTGAGGAGATATTGCAGCGAGCAGGCACTGCAGACCGCCGGCCTATTATCGCTTTGTTGCCAGGTTCTCGAGTGGGGGAAATTCGCAACAATCTGCCTATAATGTATCAAGCAGCAGCAAGATTTGCCAATTTCCAGCCTGTTATTGCTTCTGCTCCAAATATTGATAAGGAATATTATGCAGAAGCGTTGAGGGCAAAAGGTATTAATGCAAAGCCTGTTATGATTGAAGGAAATACCTTCGATTTGGTTGCACAGTCGGCAGTTGCACTTGTAACTTCAGGAACAGCCACGCTTGAAACGGCTATTATTGGAACTCCGCAGATTGTTTGCTATCGTGCTAACGGCTCGAAATTAGCGTATAAGTTGTTCGAGAAAATTTTAAAAGTGCGGTTTGTATCCTTGCCTAACCTTATTGCCGATGAGGAAGTGGTTAAAGAGATGCTATTGCACTTATGCACACCAGATGCAATAGCAAAAGAACTTGAGCCGTTGCTCTATGATTCCCCGCAGTGGCGGAAAATGGATGCAGGGTATAGGAAGATATCCGAGCGTTTGGGTACTAATGACAGTGCCGAAACCGCCGCAAAAGAGATAGTAAAAGACTTATAATTTTATGGCTGAAGTTTCTTGTTTGCTGGTTTTGCGTTAAGTCCGAATCCAGCAAATATTAGTTTTAAACCTTTTTCTCCGATAATGTCATAAACTTCTTTTGGGCATTTTACAGTGACTTGCCAAAAGCTATTCCATTTAAGGAATTGGTAACTCATGCTATAAATGTGCAAATTTTGGATATCGTCAGTTAGTTTTGCTTCTGAGGTGCATCTAATTGCTTTGTTGCTAATAAAATAGCATCTTGCGAAATCGGTTATTACTGTTTCGGTACCAGCAGCCTTGTCTCCTTTTTTTATAGCTTCTGCATATGCGGGTTTTATTGTTTCAAAGTTTTCCCACAAAAAGTCAGATCTTGGTATTTCTTGGTCGTAAATCTGCAAATTAACAAATGCGGTAATCCCATAATTTGAATCAGCTCTAAAGACGGTGTGTTTTTCGTATGGTTGCACCTTTGTCCATTCGAGTTCTTCAGGCAAATTCCAATGGAAATACAAATTGTTATTTGTGTAGATGTCGTTTTTATCATCCCATTTCTCTTGAGAATTGCATAGGGAGAAAGATAGCGCTAAGGCTAAGAACGTAATAAGTCGTACCATTGTCTATTCGTTTTTATTTTGATTATTGTTGGAGTTTCTTTCCTGCATTGCTTGCAAAAAGGACTTTACTGCTTTTGATGTGCAAAATCCGAGTCCGGCAGAAATGAATGCGCCAGTTTTTGTGTCAACGTTAAGCAAAACCATAATGCCGCAGAAAATCAATGTGGCGGTAACAAATGTTGCCAACCAGATAATATTAATAGTGCACCCGTTCATCGTAAAAAAAGGCCGTTTGTAATTGCCATCGCTGTATCGAAAATTAATAATAGAGTTCCTAAACCAAGTATAAAAAAAGCTACAGGTTTTCCGGCAAAGCCTTCGAAAAGTCCTGCTTCATTGTATATAAAGCGATATACGTATGGTCTTAATAACATAGTCAACCCGAAGGCAATTGTCGGAGTTGACAAGAATACGTAGATGCCAAAAATTACCAGTATTACGGCAATAATTTTATAAAAAACCAGCCAGAAGATGAACAAGATAAAGAAGTACCAAAATCGTTTCATTTTTTAATAGTATCCGTTTATAAGGTTTTGCGTAATCCTTTCATTAGTAATCCAGACAAAATAATTAATAGCCATTCCTATGATGCCCATGGCGAGAAGCAAAAAAGCAATAGGGTCAGGATTCTCACGCTTTTCGTTGTAAATGGTCGATTGTAAGAGTGGTTTTATAAACATGACAACACTACCGCAGAGCATGGCGAGAGACCATCCGCAGAAATCTTTTAAATCAAGAGCGACTAAAACTGCAAAAGCAATAAAGAATAGGACAAGACCTAAAATGAACAGAAAGACGTAAAACCCAGTTTTTTTCATGTTTGTTAATTTTAGATTAATAATAAATTGTGTGCAAATATATAGATGGTGTACGAAGCCTTTCTGCGTAGTCGGAATTATTAACAAAAAAGGATGCCACAAAAGTCATAATACTTTGAGGCATCCCTCGCCATTCTCAATCAATAAAACCCGTTGCTCTTACAGAGCGTCATTTGGTTGGGTGATGCTTTCCTGGGGCGCTGCCCCAGGCTGGTGAACCGTTGGGCTTTCAGCCCGTGGACGGATAAATCGAAAATTTGTTTTTGATTACGCAATCGCGGACATTTTGAAAAAATGTCCCTACACTTAATTTATGCAACATATTGAAGTGACAAATGTTTGTGAGGCACGTTGCAAATGTGTCCGCGGAGCATAAAAGCAAAAAAGAGAGCCAGGTGGCTCTCTTTTTTGCTTTAAGTCAGTTAGTTATTATAGAATAACTTTCTTTCCGTTTATGATATAAATACCGTGGTCAAATCCAGTAAGGCGAGTTTCTCCAGCGCTTACTTTGTAAGTTCTGTAACGACCGTCAACAGATGCAACATAAACAACTGTTTCTTCTTCTGCATTTACAACGATTTCACCGTTTGCAGCATAAACCTTCAAGCCGTTTTCAACAACGTTTTCTTCGATTCCGCCTTGTTTGTAGTTATATACAGCCTCGAAGTTAGAAACGATAATTTCGTATTCCTTGTTAGCCACAGAGCCGCTTGTAGTTAATCTTAGTTTTTCCAAAGTGATAGGATAAACGGCAATGTCCTCAGGGTCACACCAGTCAGCCAAGTTGAATTCAAATTCTGAGAATTGGTTGTTAGGCACGTCAGAAGCAGTAGCAGTCCAAACAGATTCCATTACACCAAGGGCATTTTTTGCAGTTGCAGTAATTTTGGAAATCTTAGTATCACCCGGGTTGATTTTGATTTTCAATTTTTCAGGCAAACTCCAGATAGGATATTCCTTGTTGATTTCGATATATTGACCGCGGCCTGATTTGCCCACATAGTTCAATTTGAAACCATTTTCGAACTCAGTCATAGCGATGCCAGTACCGCCCACCTGCTTGATTTTAGCGTCAGTTGGGAAGTTTTGGAAAACCGGCATAACGTCAGCAGTAGGAATTTCAACAGTAACGTTCAAGTTTCCAGTGAAAGAGCCCACCTTACCAGTAATAATAGTAGCCTTACCGTTCTTAACTCCTTTCAAAACGCCAGTGTTAGCGTCAACCGATGCAATGTCTGAATTGTCAGAAACCCAAGCGAGTGCAGAAGGGCTAATTGCCATTTCATTTTCGCCAACCATTGAGTTCACTTCGATAGGATATTCACGAACGTTGTCGATAAGCACATTTTCAAGTCTGAACTTTACTTGGTCGCTTTCAGAAACCGTAACAGGAATAGAAGCAGTCATACCGTTAAGAGTAGCAACCAAAGCCCCGCAACCAGAGCCTGTACCGTAGAAAGTAGCACCGTCGTTTATAATTTCGCCGATTTTAGAGTCGCAAGAAAGAGTAACTCCTTTAACGTCAGTATCAACTAATACACCGTATTTGTTATAACCGTAGAATTTTGGAGTATAGATACCGTATTTAGGGAATTGCATAGCCCATTCAACGAAGCGGATTTCAGTAATAGTTTCGTCTTGAGGAACGTTTGCAACGGCGAAAAGACCAGAAGCAACGGCACGAGCGTGACCGTCACTTGTTGCATTTCTTACGCCCAAAGCGTCAGTATAAAGAGTAGATGAGCCACCACCGTCAACATTGACAGCGTCTGTTGCACCTGCGTATTTCATCATGTCTGCAAGTTCCATTGTGTGAACACCGGCAGAAACAGCAGAACGGCCGTCGATAACCATCATGACGAATTTTGTCATATCAGAGTTGAAGCCAATGCTGCTTCTTGGGTGTCGTGCGCTTGCGTCACCTCTATCGCCTTCTGATTCAAGGGTAATGCCGTCTTTTAGAATATGAGGGTTACCAGTGCATAGGTGCATTGGGAATACTTCCTTATCACCGACGAAAGCGCGAGGAGTAACTGTTACAACATCACCAATCTTAAGGCCTTCAACAAAAGTCTTGCCGTCGCCCTTACCAGCGATAATGTATTCTTCGCCTGAATATTCCTTGTTACCTGTGGATGAAACAGCAGAAGTCACTTCAAATTTGGCAGTCTTACCGGCAGTAATTGGACCTTCAATCTTTTTAAGAGTAACCTCAGCACAAGAGCCGGCAGCACCTGGTTGCTCCATAACTCCGTAATATTTAGGAGTGAAAAGAGTAACGCCGTTGCCAGCCATACCGTTGTTGATAACGTTTAGAGCAACAGTTTTTCCGTTAGCCTCTGCAGTACCTTTTGAAAAGTTAACAGCTCCGATAACAGGTTTCCCTGTTTCATCGAAGAAGAAGTTAGGCCAAGCAGAAGAACCGTTTGTTGTTTTGTAGATTTCGCCTTGAGCGATAGCAGCGTGAACAGGAGCACCCACTTTAGAAACTCCATTTGTCGCAGTTCCGGAGGTGATAAAGAAGTCTGTATTGATGCCGGCAAAGAAATTCTGTTCAGCAGAGTTGTGTGCTTCTGCTTGGTTTGGAATAGTTGCACCGCCAGAAAGTTTGTTGCCTGCAATTGTTGTCTCAAAAGTGACAACAGGGTTTTTCATATCTACTGTCAAATAGAAAACCCTAAGAAGTTGTGGACTGTCGAGTCTGTGAAGGTGTAGGCTTGTCTGTGTTGTGCCAGGACCTACTGTGGCATGAAAGACGGTGTCAACGCCAAATTCATATCCAGCCAAATTTACTGTATTGGCAGCGCCAACAATCAATGACACTGCTGATGCAGCAAATAGTAAAGAAATTTTTTTAAACATAATTTATTATATTAGGTTATTTAACTATCAATTTTGTTGTTTGTGTACCAAGTTTTACAAGGTAGATGCCAGGAGCAAAACCTTCAGTGCTGAAAGAGCAGTTTTCGTTAATAATGGTATCAACTAACTTAGTTCCGCTTAGTGAAAAAACAGATAGGTTGGTGCTTTCAGCAACTTCAATATTAACGCTCTCGCCAGAATTTACAGGATTAGGGTAAATTTTGAAGGTATTTGCGTTAATGTCTTCGATTCCGCCTTGTTTGTAGTTATATACAGCCTCAAAGTTAGAAACGATAATTTCGTATTCCTTGTTAGCCACAGAGCCGCTTGTAGTTAATCTTAGTTTTTCCAAAGTGATAGGATAAACGGCAATGTCCTCAGGGTCACACCAGTCAGCCAAGTTGAATTCAAATTCTGAGAATTGGTTGTTAGGCACGTCAGAAGCAGTAGCAGTCCAAACAGATTCCATTACACCAAGGGCATTTTTTGCAGTTGCAGTAATTTTGGAAATCTTAGTATCACCCGGGTTGATTTTGATTTTCAATTTTTCAGGCAAACTCCAGATAGGATATTCCTTGTTGATTTCGATATATTGACCGCGGCCTGATTTGCCCACATAGTTCAATTTGAAACCATTTTCGAACTCAGTCATAGCGATGCCAGTACCGCCCACCTGCTTGATTTTAGCGTCAGTTGGGAAGTTTTGGAAAACCGGCATAACGTCAGCAGTAGGAATTTCAACAGTAACGTTCAAGTTTCCAGTGAAAGAGCCCACCTTACCAGTAATAGTAGCCTTACCGTTCTTAACTCCTTTCAAAACGCCAGTGTTAGCGTCAACCGATGCAATGTCTGAATTGTCAGAAACCCAAGCGAGTGCAGAAGGGCTAATTGCCATTTCATTTTCGCCAACCATTGAGTTCACTTCGATAGGATATTCACGAACGTTGTCGATAAGCACATTTTCAAGTCTGAACTTTACTTGGTCGCTTTCAGAAACCGTAACAGGAATAGAAGCAGTCATACCGTTAAGAGTAGCAACCAAAGCCCCGCAACCAGAGCCTGTACCGTAGAAAGTAGCACCGTCGTTTATAATTTCGCCGATTTTAGAGTCGCAAGAAAGAGTAACTCCTTTAACGTCAGTATCGACTAATACACCGTATTTGTTATAACCGTAGAATTTTGGAGTATAGATACCGTATTTAGGGAATTGCATAGCCCATTCAACGAAGTGAATTTCTGCAACTGTTTCATCTTGTGGAGCCGTTGATACACAGTATATACCGTTAGCAACGGCACGCTCATGTCCGTCACTTGGAACGTTCATAGCACCAAACTTAGGTAAGAACATAGAAGAAGAACCTCCGCCGTCAATGTTAATAGCCCAATCAGCACCTACCCATTGCATGAAGCCGGCAAGTTCATAGTAAGTTGCACCTGAAGAAATTGGAGAGCGTCCGTCAACAACAGCAAAAATAGTTTTAGAACGGTCTTTGTTATAGCCAACAAATGTTCTTGGGTGGCGAGAAAAGTCGCCTTGCTCAACTCTTTTTCCGTCTTTTAGGAAAATAGTATTACCGCCAAGCATTTGGCGAACATCAGGAGTTTCAGAGTTATAATGAGTTAGGGCATGTGTGAATTGAGCGGTTATTTCATCACCTGCTTTCAGCCCTGCAACTTTTGCAGCGTACGAGCCAGAAGCGCTTAGAACTGCTTTGCCGTCAACTAGGCGGTTACCTGTAGTAGATGCTTCTCCTATAACTTTGAAAGTCATTGGTGCATTGCTTTTCCAAGTTTGACCGTCTGCCAATTCTAACAGAACTTCAGTAGTTCCAGCCGGGGTATGGGTGAATTTTCCAATAGCAGGAGTATAGAGTATGAAACTGTTTGCTCCAACTTTTGAATTGACACCAGTTAGGGATTCCTTTACTCCAGCAATCGTAATGTTGTAAGTCGTTGATACATTGGTAACATACGGAGTTGCAGGACCAGCAACAACGAAGTGCGGGGAGCCAGTTACCATAGTACCCATAATGCCGTTATGGATACTTCCGTTAATAGGAGTGCCTACCTCTCCAGATGTGGCAAAGAAGTCTCCGTTAACTGCTGCAAAGTAATTTTCGTTTTCGGTTGTTTTGCGCTTTGCGTGGTCAGAAATGTTTTCACAGCCGATAATAGAATCTCTACCTAATTCGGTTCTGATTTCAAAATTTTTCTGATTGTTTTCCACTTCCAAATAGAATGTGCGGAAAGTGAGGGATGGTCCTGTGAATTTTATTGCAGTATAGATACTTCCTGGACCAGCCTTGAAGTGCTGTAAGGTATCAACGGTGTAGTTGTTGCCGTCAATTTCATAAGTAGTTGTAGCAAGTGAAGGCAGCATTGCTGTTGCCGTAAAAAGTGTAAGTAAAAGTTTTTTCATAAGCCTTGGTTTTTATGTTGGTTTTGTAGTTCAAAATTAGGCAAAAGATTTAACATAGCGCTTATTTATTGCAAAAAATATTTGTAACAAAGGCTTAATTAATGCAAATGTGAGTTTGTTGTGAAATATATTTTGGTCTAATTGAAATTGTTAAATTTGCTGAAAGTGGGAATTTTATATTAACTTTCGGGTGTTATTCCTGTCATAACATCAAAGTAGAGAGAAAATGAGAATACTTAACATTAACAAATCACGTATAAAGTTCGACGATGTGCTGAAAGATTACGAGCGGCCAATTTACCACTATATTCGGCGTATGGTTGTTGACCACGATGATACGGCGGACATTATGCAAGAAACGTTTTTGAAGGTATATCAGGGGCTCGGAAATTTGCGGGATGAGAAGGCATTAAAGTCTTGGGTTTATAAAATTGCCACTAATGAGGCTTTACGTTTTCTCAGTCGCAGGCGTGAGGAATTGCTGTCGGTTATTGATGAGAATGAATTGCTGTTAGGCAGGTTGACCGAAGGTGAGTATGTTGATTATGACGACAAGATGGCGGTTGATTTCCAGAAGGCATTGCTTTCTTTGAGTGAACAGCAGAGGCTTGTTTTTAATATGAGGTATTACGACGAACTTTCATATGATGAAATAAGTGATATTACAGGTTGCTCGGTTGGAACATTGAAGGTTCAATACCATAATGCAAAGGAGAGAATAAAGAATTATATGCTTAACGAATAGTTACAATTATGGAAAATATTAAATTTGAAAGCAAGAGGACTCCGTATCAGGTGCCGGATGGTTTTTTCGAAGATTTCCGCGGTAAACTTTCGCAGAGGATAGAGAAGGAAAAACAAGAAACGCAGAAGTTGGATTCTTGGAATAGCAAGCAGTGTTGCTTTAGCGCTGTTGCGATTATTGTGACTTTTTCAATTGCAATTAATAGTAGCAGTCAGGATAGGTTATATGAGCGGGATATTGCTGCTCTTGCTGAATCACCGGAAAAATATATGTCAGATGAGAAACTTGAAGCATGGGTTGACTTCTATGAAAATGACTTATTTATTAACGCACAATATTCTAATTGATATGAAAAAATTGATGATTATTCCTGCAATTATTGCCTGCCTGTTTTTTTCGGCAGTTGCCTACAGTCAAAGTGGCAAAGGAGGCGGTAGGAACATGCCTACTGTTGAAGAGATGATAGATTTTGAATGTAAAAAATTGACAAAGAGGTTGCTGCTTGATGATGCAGATACAAAGAAATTTGTCAAAACATATACAGACTATCGAAAGGAATTTATTGCCATAAAAGACAAGTATCCTATTCTTTGTAGGCGTAATAAAGATGAGATGCTGACTGATGCGCAAATTGAGGAGAAAATACAAAGTCTGTTTGCGCAGGGTAAGGATATGATTGCTGTTAGGGAAAAGTATTATAAAGAATTCCGGAAATTTTTGACACCGAGGCAGATCGATGTAATCTTTGATAGTGAGCGTCATAGATTCAATAGGTTTAAAAAAGAGGGAGACAGACGTAAAGGCAACAAGCCAAGAAGATAAATTCCCACAGACTAAATAGTTGATTTTGATGAGAGTGCCCCTGCAATTGTTTGAATATCAGTTGCAAGGGTGCTTTGGTTTTGATTGTTATATAATTTTATAGGAAGTCAGGGCTAATGTAATTGATATGAAAATAGCGACCTAATTACGGAAAAAATTGTAACTTCGCAATAGAATTTCAATTGAATGGATTTTTCTATGCTTTATATACCTAAAGAAGAGTTGTATTGCCTTGCTGTCTTGGTGATATTGGCTGTTATTCAGATTGCAGTTGCTCTTAAAAAGAAGTATTCTGTAAAAAAATTGCAAGTGGATAGTTTTCAAGATATTGATGCAAATGCAAAGCCGTCGTTGTCGGTAATAGTATATGCAGACAAGGAGATAGGAGCATATCTGAATCAAAGTATTCCGGCTATTTTTAACCAGAATTACAATGATTATGAGGTTATAATAGTCAATGCCGATTCATCAGAGACGGTAGATGATATGATTACTATTTTGACAGCGCAATACCCTAAACTAAAGTCAACTTTTATCCCTGATAGTATTTGTAATGTTTCAATTCGCAAACTTGCGGCAATGCTTGGCGTTAAGGCTGCTGCAAATGATGTTGTTATATTTACTGATGCTAATTGCATTCCGCTTACAGATAATTGGTTGGCGTCAATGGCGCGGAAGTTTAGTGATGAAACGGGAGTTGTTATAGGTTACGCTTCGGTAGATGTTTCATCAGACGTGTCTTTCGGTCATCGTTATAGAATTTTTGATAAGGTTGAGGATAGCGTAGAGTATCTGCTTGCTGCATCTTCCAACCATGCTTTTCGTGGTGACAGGATGAATATTGCGTATCGTAAGGACCTTTTCTTCGACAATAAGGGCTTTTCTCGGACGATGAATATGAAGTATGGTGATGATGATATTTTTATCCGTGAACTTTCTGAATTGGCAAAGGTTAAGCCAGAGTTGTCGGAGGATAGTTTTGTTAAGGAGATGCCTGTTGATTATGCTTCTTCTTTTGTTGTTAATAAGTTGCACAGGGCGTTTACAATGTCGAAGATAAATCCTGGATTTAAGAAGATTTCGTGGGTGATAGCCAATTTGAGGGTTATCTACTTGATACTGACAGCCGTTGCTGTTGCTTTATCGGTGGTTAGTATAATTAAAGATCCTGCAATTGCTTTGCATTCCATAATTTTCGGTGGTGCGGCGATTGTGCTGTTTATTACTGATTTGCTTGTCTATCTTTTTTCTGTGAGAAAGGTTATGGACGCTCTTAAAATGCCAAAACTGCTGTTCACAATTCCGCTATTCCGAGAGATAAGGCCTTTTGTGAACCTTTATTATAAGATGCATTCTTCGAAGATTGACAATTATACTTGGGAGAGGTAGATGATAATGCATAGTGGAGCAGGTAAACACCTTTGTTTAAGACACTCAAAAGTCTATAATCCGAAGGTTTACAACTCAAACACTTATTAATTTACAAACAAAAGCCGATGTTAACATTTATTTCATGCGCTAAGACCATGACAGATCGCTCGCGGGTGAACGTGCCTTTTACGTCTGAGCCTTACTTTGCCGAAGAAGCCAAGCAAAACGCCAATAAGATGGCTCAATATAGTGTTGACGATTTAAGCAAGGTGTTGCGGATTAATCAGAAACTGTCTTCGGTAAACCGTATGCGCTATAATGATTTTCTTTCTGATAATGGAAAAAAACTTCCCGCCTTGCTTTCTTATACCGGAATGGTGTTTAAGCGCATACATCCGGCTGATTTTACTCCAGAAGACTTCTCCTATGCCCAGAAGCATTTGTTGATTAGCTCGTTTTTATATGGATTGCTCCGTCCGCTCGATTTGATTCGGAACTACAGGATGGAGGGCTATGTTAAGTTGCCCGAACTGGGAGGAGTGACCGTGTTTGATTACTGGAAACCATTGTTGACCGATTTATTTATCAGTGAAATAAAACGGAGCGGAGGCGTGCTGGTGAATTTGGCAAGTGGCGAGATGAAGGATTTGTTCGACTGGAAGCGGGTTTGTCAGGAGGTGCGTGTCATTACCCCGGAGTTTTATGCATTGAAAAACGGCAAGTTGGTTGTAGTGACAGTTTATGCCAAGATGTGCCGAGGAGAAATGACGCGTTTTATTATGAAAAACCGGATAGAGAGCCCTGATGAGTTGAAACAGTTTGAGTGGGAAGGGTTTGCATACGATGAGGAGGAAAGCGATGTCGACCGTCTATGCTTTCTGCTTCGCTGAGTAGTGAAAGGAGCAGCGAGAATGATGCCTGTGTTACTGTATGCTAAAACTATTTATTTTTCCTGCGGAAGCGGTAAGGAGGGTTGCCTTGCCTTTTATTGTTATCTCTTTTTAGTGCTGCTGGAATAAGTACTGTTTCTCCCTGACGGATAGTTTCCGAGCCTTTTTCACCTTCTACAACAGCCTCTCCGCTAACGCAAATAATTATTAGAAAAGAGTCGTGCTCGTTTTTGAGGTTTATTTCATCATCTGTCTTGATGAGAGACGTTGTGAAATGCTTGCAGTTTATAAGTTTTGTGCGGCCTTTGTCGATATTGCAGTAATCCATTTTGCTGCAGAATTTTGAGTAGTCGATAGCGGCACGAGCCAAGTCTGTATGCAGTTCGCGGTATTTCCCGTTAGTGTCCTGACGCTTGTAGTCATATACTCGGTAGGTAATATCCGAGGTTTGCTGTATTTCAACAAGAAGGTTCCCAGCACCAATAGAGTGAGTGCAACCTGAGGGGAGGAAATATAGGTCGCCAGGAGAAGTATTGTAGCAGTTGACGATGTCCATAATTGACCCGTCTTCAATACGTTGCTCATACTCTTGTGGAGTTGTCTCCTGACTAAGTCCGGCATATAGTTTAGCGTCTTTATCAGTATCGACAATGTACCACATTTCGGTTTTACCCATGCAGTTATGTCTTTCTTCAGCCAGTTCGTCGCTTGGATGAACCTGAAAAGAGAGGTCTTTTTTTGCGTCGATGATTTTCACCAAGATAGGGAAGGTAGTGCCGAATTTTTCGTAAGAGAGTCCGCCAACGAGGTGTGAGCGGTATTTTTCTACCATTTGCGTTACAGTCAAACCCTTGTCAACGCCTTTGGAGACGATGGATTCAGAACCTTTAACGCCTGATATTTCCCAACTTTCGCCAATAGTTTTACAGTCCAAAGGAATGCCCTTGAACTGTGAAATCTTTTCGCCACCCCACATTACTGTTTTGTAGTGCGGCTCGAATTTTATCGGCTTTAGTATGTTGTTAATATCAGATTGCTCCATATTATAATTAGAATGCAAAAGTAATACAAACCCCTTGTACAAAAAAACAAAAACAGTTTTTTTTTAACAAAACGCCTTTATAGGTGGTTGATATGGGGTTGGATGGATGATTTACTTTATGTTTCTGCTATTCTTTTTTGTTTTCTTCATTTATGCCTAATATCCTGTTATACTCCTGGTCATCGTTAATAACCGCAACGGCTTTTTGGAAGATCGCATTTGTAGGGTTGATAACCTGGAAATAAGCGTCGCGGGTATAAATGTCGCGGGCGATTATTGCCTTTACTATTTGTGACAGGAAGTTTTTGCTTAGGGCATAATCCTTTTCGTTGAACTTGACAGAATCGGCATTACCCATGTTGATGAGTTCCTGCATAATGGTATCATCAGCGTTGAAGAATTTTATAAAGTCCTCAACTTCTGGATATTTGCTTTTTAATTCGGCGCGATGCTTGTCAACGTAGGCAACTGCAAAATTGTTTGGAACGGCTTTTGCCACCAGTTCGCGGTAGTATTTAGTGTAAGCCGTTGTATCAAGCGGAATGAATATGTCCGGCATTATTCCGCCACCGCCAAAGACTGTACGTTTGGTCTTTAGGGTTGAGTAACGCATTTTCTCGTCGAATTTAGTGCTGTCAACGGAGTATAGTTCTCCATTGTTAAACCTGTCGATGATGTCGCGTTCGTATTTTTCCTTATCGCCAATGGTGTAAGGCTTTTGAATGCATCGGCCTGAAGGGGTGTAGTATTTTGATATGGTTAGCCTTATCATCGTTCCGTCAGGAAATGGAACGGGTTGCTGAACGAGGCCTTTTCCGAAGGTTCTTCTGCCAACGATAACAGCCCTGTCCCAGTCTTGCAAGGCACCACTGACAATCTCGCTTGCTGATGCTGAATACTGGTTGACCATAACAACGAGTTTGTAGTCTTTCAGTTTGCCGTCGCCGCGTGCGGTCATGTTTCTGCGTGGCTGTGATTTGCCTTCGGTATATACTATCATCTCGTTTCTTTCGAGGAATTGGTTTGCGATGGTTGCGGCAATGTCGAGGTATCCTCCACCGTTGTCGGTAAGGTCAAGTATTAACTGCTTCATCCCTTTCTTTTTAAGGGCCTTAACGGCATTGTTAAATTCTTCTACGGATGTTCTGGAAAATCGTCCGAGGCGGATATACCCGGTCTTTTTGTCAACCATATAGGATGCGTCGATGCTGTAAAGAGGTATTTCGTCGCGTGTGATGCGGAATTTTAGCGGGGTTGCCGAGCCTTGTCGCTTGACGGTTGTTTCAACGACGGTGCCTTTTGGTCCTCTTAAGCGTTTCATAATCTGCTTTGTTCGCATCTTCACGCCGGCAATGGCGGTGTCGTTAACGGCGATAATTCTGTCACCAGGGTGTATTCCGACTTTTTCTGCTGGGCCGCCGGAAACGGTCTGAACAACGTAAAGCGTGTCCTTCTGCATGTTAAATTCCACTCCAATTCCGCAGAAATTGCCGTCAAGCGGTTCAGTGAGTTCCTTTGTTTCCTCTTTGTCGGAATATGTTGAATGCGGGTCGAGGGTTTCGAGTAGCCCGCGGATTGCGTTTTCTACCAAAACGTTTTCATCAATGGAGTCAACATAGTATTTCATTATCATCGACTCTGCGGCAGCCAGTTTCTGGCGCGGAGTGATGGTGCTCCATTCTTTTTGTTCGGATGTTGCAGTAATTGCAACGGCGATAACCGCAGCAATAGCGAGAATGTATCTTTTCATCATAATCTATTTTTGAGGGAGTTTCATACCTGGGGGTAGCAGGCTGGTAACGTCTTTGCCGTAACTTACCAGTTCGCGTACTATAGACGAACTGATGTGCCCGTATTCCGGTAGGGTATAGAGCAGAATGGTTTCTATGCCCGTCAGGTCACGGTTCACTTCCGCAAGGTTCTTTTCATACTCAAAGTCCTGAATAAGCCTTACGCCACGAACAATGAATTTTGCGTTGTGCTCGTTTGCAAGGTCTGTCGTTAGATTGTTGTAAGCCAGTACTTCTACTTTGTCGTTGCCTTTATAGATAGCCTTTATGCTTTCAACCCTTTCGGCTTCGGTCATAAAGGATTTTTTTGTCTGGTTAACGCCAATAGCAATTATTATCTTGTCAAAAAGAGGCAAGGCTCTTTCAACGATAGAGTAATGCCCTATAGTGAATGGGTCGAATGAGCCCGGAAATATTGCAATTCTTTTTTCCACCTTATTATATTTTATCTATTCTGCTGCGTTCAAATTGTCGTCATCTTCAACAACGAGGTTGTCGATAATGAATAGTTGTCGCTCCATAGTGTTCTTGCCCATGTAGAATTCGAGCATGTTTTTAACGGAGTCGTCTTTACGCCACATAACTTTGTCAAGACGGATGTCAGGACCGATAAATGTCTTGAATTCTTCTGGGGAGATTTCGCCGAGACCCTTGAATCGTGTGATTTCAGCGTTTGAGCCGAGACGGTTGATTGCGTTTATTCGCTCTTCGTCGGAGTAGCAGTAGAAAGTATCGTTTGGCTTGTCTCCTTTTTTAGATCTCTTTGCCGTCCTTTTGTCGCGTACGCGGAATAGCGGCGTTTGCAGAATGTAAACGTGGCCCTTTTTGATGAGGTCTGGGAAGAACTGGATAAGGAAGGTAATCATCAGCAAGCGGATGTGCATACCGTCAACGTCGGCATCGGTTGCAATTATAACTTTGTTGTATCGCAGACCATCAAGTCCTTCTTCAATATTCAAAGCGGCTTGCAGCAGGTTGAATTCTTCATTTTCATAAACCACCTTTTGGGTCTTTCCGTAGGTGTTAAGCGGTTTACCGCGGAGGGAGAATACGGCTTGTGTTTCAACATCGCGGATTTTTGTGATAGAGCCAGATGCAGAGTCACCCTCGGTGATGAAAATCATCGTGTCGTCCTGGCGTGAGCCTTTGGCATCATTATAGTGAACGCGGCAGTCGCGGAGTTTTTTATTGTGTAGATTGACTTTTTTTGGCACGCTCGCGGGCTTGTTTGGTAACGCCGGCGATTGCTTTGCGTTCCTTTTCAGATTCCTGAATCTGGTGAAGCATGATTTCTGCTGTTTCACCGTTGATGTGAAGAAAGTCGTCAAGTTCCTTCTTCAGGAAGTCGCCGATGAATTTTGCAACCGTAGGGCCTTCAGGACCAACGTCGCGTGAGCCGAGTTTTGTCTTAGTTTGTGATTCGAATACCGGTTCTTCCACCTTTATGCTGATAGCGGCTACCATACCGTTGCGGATATCGGAATATTCGAAATTCTTGCCGTAGAACTCTTTGATAGTTCTTGAAACGGCTTCGCGGAAGGCACTCAAGTGCGTACCGCCTTGCGTAGTGTGCTGACCGTTAACAAAAGAGTAGAATTCCTCGCCGTATTGCGAAGTGTGAGTGATAACAACCTCTATATCTGTGCCGATAAAATGGATAATCGGGTATAGAGGGTCGGTTGTCATATTTTCCTTAAGCAAGTCGAGCAATCCGTTGCGGGAGTGGTATTTGGCGCCGTTGTAAAGAATTGTCAATCCGGTGTTAAGAAACGAATAGTTTTTCAGCATTACCTCAACGAACTCGTCGCGGAATTTGTAGTTTTTAAATAGTTCGTTGTCAGGGATGAACTTTACGTATGTTCCGTTAGGCTGGTCTGTTGCGTAAATTTCTTTATTTTCAACAATTTCACCACGCTCATATCTGATTGTTTTTGCCTCTCCGTTGCGGTAGGCAGAGATTTCGAAAACAGAAGAAAGAGCATTGGTTGCCTTGATACCAACGCCGTTAAGACCAACCGACTTTTTGAAAGCCTTAGAGTCATACTTACCGCCGGTATTCATCTTGGAAGAAACGTCGAGCACCTTATCCAAAGGAATGCCACGGCCATAGTCGCGAACCTCAACAACGCCATCTTCGCTGATGTTGATGTCGAGTTGCTTGCCGAAGCCCATAGCATATTCGTCGATAGAGTTGTCGATAACCTCTTTCAGGATAACATAGATACCGTCATCTGAATGAGTTCCGTCGCCAAGTTTTCCGATATACATACCAGGACGCTTGCGGATGTGTTCCTTCCAGTCAAGCGTCTTGATGTCATCACTTGTATAACTGCTGTTTATTGTATTTTCAAGTGGTAAATTCGTTTCTTCCGCCATCGTTTTTTAGTATTTATGGCAAAGATAGTGCAAGGTGAGAGCAGAAAAAAATAAAAACGGAAGTTTTTATTTTTTTTATGCCGAGTCGCATCCGATCTTATTTAATGATAGCGCAAACCGAAAACAAAATAAAGGATGCTTTCAAATTTTGTTTGTTGAGGTACTGTCTCTTTTCCTGAAGGGTAAAAAGATCACCGGCCTATGGCAGCGACATAGATAGAATGCATAGGCGTTTTGATGGGTTGATAATCAGTGAGCTGTAGGGACGAAATGCATTTCGTCCGCCGTGGAGGAATGAACGGCACGGGTTGTGAGTGTGGTTTCTGTGGTTGGTGAATAATTGTTTTTGATGTTGTTCTGTTACTCTCTTTTTGTGGTGTAAATGTCTTAATGTGCTTTAAGGATTATTTTGTTATAAAAAATTAAACATTCCTAATTGATATAGTCGTAAACTATTGGTAATTTTGCGGTCGAAACTCAGTTGCAACTATTAAAGACTAAAATAAATTATTAACCCATACAATAAAATAATATGAAAAAACTTTACTTTTTAATGAGTTTTCTGCTCGTTGCTCTTATTGGCTCCGCGGCAGAAGTAACAGATGTGTTTGCTTTCAAGGCTGTAAATGATCTTAAAAACTCACAAGATTGGACTGCAAGCAAAAGTCTTAATATGCCAGATTTTAATAAAGATTATAAGGGTGTACAAATCGGAGTTAAAAAAACTCCTGCAGGAGAATTTTCTCTTACTTCCACAAAATCTTTTGCAAATGTAAAGACTGTTAATATAACTGCTTCGACAGGTGGAGCATGTTCTATTTCTGTTTCTGTTGGTGATGCTATATTTACATCAAATGGACAGAATTCGGTCGAAGTTGCTTCTGGTACTACTAATGCTGGAAAAGTATATTCCTTTACAGGTGATGGCAATGGTAATGTTGTGATAACGTTCAATGCTACAAGTAAAGCAATGTACCTGGGGCAAATTGAAGTTGTTTATGATGACGGTGCGGCAGAGACTGAAGTTAAGGCTCCGACATTTAGCATTAAGGAAGGCACTTACTATGAAGCACAAAATGTTGTTATCTCATCACAAACTGAAGGTGCAAGCATTACATATAGCGTCACAAAGAATGATGCTGAGTTTATTGCTTCAACAACAGCGGTTGCACCTGTAACAGTAGAATTGCCTATGGATGCTGTAGTTGCAAACTATGTTATCACTGCAAAAGCATCTAAGGAAGGAATGACAGAAAGTGCTGAGGTATCTGCTAAATATACACTTAATCCAAACAAGCCAGCGGCTCGTATGTTTATTATGGTAAATGATGCTTCAGAACTTGCGGCTGGTGACAAGGTTATCTTTGTTGCTCAACAAGTGAAAGATGGTGGCTACCAAGGAGATGTTGCAATGGGAGGATTTTCTGAAAAATACGGTATGGTAGAACATGTTACAGTTGTAGAAGGAGATGTTGTCGGTCATGGCCCATTCAAGGGTGTTATTCACGGAGAAAATACAATGAATGTTCACGTATTTGAAGTTGGTGGTGATGCTTCTGGATATACTTTCCAAGATGAAGCAGACCAGACTTACATAAGTTCAACAAATAGCAATGTCTTATATTGGACGTCAACTGTAAGCAATGAAGAAAAATGGACTTTGAGCAATCTTACAGAAGGTGTAACTCTTGAAAACGTAGCACATATAGGTCGTATCTTGAAATATAACCCAAGTTTGCCAAGATTCGCAACATATACAAAGGGTCAGGAAGATGTTTTGATCTTTAAGCACAGTGTAGAATTGTCAGGCGTAGAGAGCAATGTTGCAGAAGAGGCAGCAGTAATTAATACAGTAGCAGGTGGCGTTGTTGTAGCAGTTTCAGAACCTACTATCGCTTCTGTCTATACAGTTTCTGGTCAGTTAGTAGCAAACCAGGTGGTTGATGCAACAGCCACAATCAACCTTGCTAACGGTTTCTATATCGTAAAGGTTGGCAACACAGTTAAGAAAGTTATCGTAAGATAATCATTTCAACATATATTTAAAAAGGTTGTACCATAAGGTGCAACCTTTTTTAGTATGTATAATTGTAGAATGAGCGATACGGTAGGGTGTTTTCAATATGTTTATAATCAATTGTCAGCCATTTATTTCTACAAAAAATTTTGGGTTGGCTAAATCATACCGATTTCCTTTACTTTTTGCTCAAAATCTTCACGTCGGTTTATGGCAGCACTTTTAATGCGTGCTCTATAATTATCTATGGTATTAACGGAATAATGCAAGAAGTCGGCAATTTTTGAACTATCGTCGATACCAAGTCTAATTAAGGCAAAAATTCGTAAAGTGGTGTTTAGAGTGTATTCGCCCTGAATTTCAATTTTCTCGTCTTCGCGCAGTAGGGCGTTAAAGTCGTCGATGAAGTTTGGAAATAGGTGCAGGAAAGCATTATCGAAACTGATACACAATTCCTCAATCTCCTGTTTTTTTAAATCGGAAGATTTAGCCAGTTTAGTCAGTTCTTCATAGTCTTTGTTCTTAACCAGTCTGTTAACCTTCCTTCGGAACTCGTCAATTTTATCAATATAGTCAGAGCATAGTCTCATGAAATGCCCGATATATTCTTCCTTGATTTTCGTTTGTTCGTTCAGTTGCTCAATGAGAGATTTTAATTGCTTGTTGGTTTTATCAAAGTTTTGGTTAGCGTTGCTTAATTCATTGTTAAGCAATTCCATTTCCTTGTTTTTTGAACTTAATTGCCTATGGACGAGTGATAGTCTTTTGTGCTGACGGTAAACGTATAGCAATCCGATAGCTAAAGCAACCGCCATAATGCTGATAACAATAATCAGGAGGCGCAGCAGAGTGTTAGAGCCTTCAATCTCCTTTTGGTATGTAGAATCGATATTCGACAGAACCGGAGTAATCTGCCAGTTGCGCATTCGTGTGCTGAATGTATTCGCACACTGCCATGCAAAGTATATGTATCTTCTCGAACGCTCTAACTGTCCTTTTTCCTTAAGAATATTAGCCAATTCCCAAAGGGCTCCCTGATCCATAACGGCATTGCGTATGTCATTTAAAGCGGCTTTTGCAAGCCATTTCTCCGCTTCGTTTTTCCTCCCTGCTTTGTTTAGAATCAAAAATCGGTAATATGCAACGATTGCAAAAAGGTGGCTTCCCTCATCGAGCCCAAGCATACGCCTGTCGTTAATTTTCAGTGCCCCATTGCAGTCATTAGCGTTGTATAATTCTATTTCTTTTCTAAGAAGGAAGTCTTCACTGTTTGGGTCTAAATTGTCAAATAATTCAGGCAACAGACTCCTTTGAATGGAATAATATTGTTCTCCCATCTCATGCACCTGACAATAGAACCCCAATTCTCCGTAAACGTGGACTTTAGCAAACAGGAACTGCCCTTTTGCAGCACGTGACACTCCCACTGTGTCAATAACTGAAAGAATGTCGTTAGCCTCTGAATACTGGCCAGTTGTTGAGAACATAAAAGCAAGGTTTGATTTGCTAATGCAAGTCTTGTTTCTGTCGCCTAATTTCTCTGCATAATCGATGCTTTTTAGTGCATATACAAAAGCAGAGTCACTTTTGTAAGGTTTGTACTCTTGAAAGAGGTGGTTGCTCAGGTTGTATCGGTCGGAATCATTTGTTGCTTTGCTCAGGGCGTTAGTGAGGTCAGAAATGCGAGATTCCCGCTTTTTGACGTATTCTTCAGAATTGGTAATAGCCTTATCTATCTCAAGATAAATATTTTCAGAGTCGGCGTATGCAGAAAAAGCCGGCATAATAGCCAGTAGTATTGGAATTATGTATTTTGCGGTAAAATAATTCATAGGAGTATAAATTTCAATTTCAAGCAACATTACAAAGTTACTAAATTTTAATAATAAACAATTTCTTGGGCTACAAAAAATATTCAGTCAAAACAGCATTAAAACAATTAAAACATTTTTAATTGTAAAATATTTTATATTTAAGGAATTTGTTTAACTTTGCAAGTTACATATTTTCATACAAATCATAAATAAAGATGATTACACGCTTAATTAAAAATGTCTTTGTTATGGTAGCCGTAATTGCCGGTTGCCTTGCAAGCAATGGAGCAGTTCCGGCAGGTTATTATAATGGTATCAATGGCTTAAAGGACAGCGCGTTGAAAAATAAATTACATAATATAATTAATACTGGGAACTCAAATAATTATTCCGGACTTTTTAAAAATTGCTTCATCCATACCGATGTCAGGGATAACGGTACCTGGTGGGATATGTATTCAAATATCAAGCGTGCAACTATCGTAAACAATAAAATCAGTTGGACGGGCATGAACCGTGAGCACTCTTTCCCTAAAAGTTGGTGGGGAGGTGTTGACAACGATGCCTATACTGATATTAACCACCTTTATCCGTCAGACGGCCCTGCAAACTCAGCCAAGTTGAATTATCCATTGGGGGAGGTAAATCGTGCATATATTGATTATGACAATGGGTTGATACTTGTTGGTAGCCCAGTTCAAGGTCAGGGAGGCGGAGCGAAATATGTTTTCGAGCCAGCCGATGAGTACAAGGGAGACTTTGCGCGAACCTATTTTTATATGGTAACCTGCTATCAGCATCTAACGTGGAAATATACCTATATGGCTGCAAATAATGCTTATCCAACTCTTCAGAAGTGGGCAATTGACCTACTTTTAAAGTGGCATCGTGCTGATCCTGTATCAAAAAAGGAGATTAACCGTAACGATGAGGTATATAGAATCCAGCGAAACAGAAATCCGTTTATTGATTATCCCGAGTTGGCAGAGTTTATCTGGGGTGATAGAAAAGGACAGGCATTCACTTCCGGTGAGTTGCCACCGATAGGAGTTGGTTCGTTAAGTTCTCCGATTAATAATGAGGTTGTTGATTTTGGGGATGTGGTTGTTGGTCATTCAAAGAGTGTAACTCTGCCTATTAGAGGAAAACTGACGCAGAATTTGTCGTTAAATACTTATGGAAAAGATTTTGCTGACTTTTCTATCCCAGTAACTTCTGTTTCGTGGAAGGATGTTAATGACAAAGGATACAATCTGGTCATTACCTATAAACCAACAGCAGTAGCATCAGATAATGCTTCGTTGCTCCTTTATGATGGTGGTTTACAAGGACTTACAAGTTATACAATAACCTTGAAGGGTCAGGCACACGATATGCCAACCTTCGACAGGCCTGTTGCTATCGAGGCGACAGAAGTGACTGAAAGCGGCTTCCGTGTAAACTGGAATGTTCCGTCTATGCCAGAGACGATTGATTACTATGTTGTTACAATTTCTGAATATATTAATGGAGAAGTTGTAAGAAAGGAGTGTGTTACAGAAGATAATTTGAATTATTTTGATTTTTCCGAGGCGGTTAGTGGTGCGGATTATACATATTTTGTACAGTCTGTGCGTTTTGATGTACGTTCACCGGAGTCTAATGTTGTTTCTGTCAAACTTGGTGGAGTTGAGTGGCTTAGCACACAGCCATTTGCCGTTGCTCGTATTCAAAACGGCATTCAATTCCGCTGTGAGGGAACGCACACCAATGTCTGCATCTATGATATGACAGGGCGCATCGTTTCAAGCATACCAACGGTCAGCGACGGCGATTGCGTACTCCTCCCATTCGGTGCGTATATGGTAGTAACTGACCAGTCGCCAGCCCCGTTGAAAGTGTTGGTGGGGTATTAATGATGTATTGGTAATCAGCGTGCTGTAAGGGCGAGATGTATTTCGTTTGCCCTTTCGGGAATGAACGGCGCATATCGTTAATGTTTCAATGTCTTCTTAAAATAATTCTTGAAATTGTCCGTCTATACGGGTATAGTGTGGTTATTGCATATTAATATTATAGATAACTTGCGACATTTCAACTGGTTGTGTGTTGTGTGTAATGCAATTTCGTTTTTGCGTTAGTAAAAAGCGTAATCAGACATATTTTGTTCCATAAAAACCGTCTAAAAGTCGCCAAAATTCATATATTTTTTGTAACTTTGTATGCTTTTATGCGGCAAAAAGAAGGGTATGGCGGTTAAATGCTGCGAGAATGCTCTAAAAATCTAAGAAATAGATAATTATGGAAGAAAATAAAGAGATTTATAGTGCGAGTAACATTCAAGTTTTGGAAGGACTTGAGGCAGTTCGCAAGCGTCCGGCGATGTATATCGGAGATACCGGACACAAAGGTTTGCACCATTTGGTGTATGAAGTAGTTGATAACTCTATCGACGAAGCTCTTGCGGGTTTCGCAGACCACATAGAAGTGACTATCGGTGAGGATAACTCAATAACAGTTGTTGATAACGGTCGTGGTATTCCAGTTGACAAGCACGAAAAACTTCATAAGTCAGCACTCGAGGTTGTTATGACCGTTTTGCACGCTGGTGGTAAATTTGATAAAGGCTCTTACAAGGTTTCCGGTGGTCTTCACGGTGTTGGTGTTTCTTGTGTGAATGCTCTTTCTGAATATCTTCGTGCAGAAATTTGCCGTAATGGTAAGATTTATATGCAAGAATATGCTTATGGCCACCCTAAAGCACCGGTAGAAGTAATTGGAGATGCAGACCATACAGGAACTAAGGTCACTTTCCTTCCTGACAAGACAATCTTTACAGAAACTACTGTATATGACTTTGGCACACTTGCAAACCGTCTTCGCGACTTGGCATACCTTAATGCCGGAATCCACTTGACGCTTACAGACATGAGAGAGTTGGATAAGGAAGGTAACCCTAAAAAAGAAATTTTCTACTCTGAAGAAGGATTGAAGGAATTTGTCAGATACATTGACTCGAACAAAGAAGATCTTATTGATGATATTATCTACATCAATACAGAGCGTAACGGTATTCCTGTAGAAGTTGCGTTTACATACAATACATCTTTCAACGAAACAATCCTTTCTTTCGTTAACAATATCAACACAATAGAAGGAGGTACGCACTTGACTGGTTTCCGTAGAGGCTTGACTTCAACTTTGAAGAAATATGCAGAGGACCAGAAGATGCTTGAGAAAGTTAAAATCGAGATTGCAAGCGACGACTTCCGTGAAGGTTTAACAGCCGTAGTGTCTGTTAAGGTCCTTGAGCCACAGTTTGAAGGTCAGACTAAAACCAAACTTGGAAATAATGAGGTTATCGGTTCAGTGCAGACTGCCGTTAGCGAGGCTTTGAGAAACTATCTTGAAGAGCATCCGAAACAGGCTAAGACTATTGTAGAAAAGATTATCCTTGCCGCACAGGCCCGTCACGCTGCCTATAATGCAAGAAAGAAAGTGCAGTCAGGCTCTTCACTATCTGGAGGCCTTCCTGGAAAGTTAGCTGCCTGCTCTTCAAAGAAAGCAGAAGAGTGTGAGTTATTCCTTGTCGAGGGAGACTCTGCGGGCGGTTCTGCAAAGAAAGGCCGTGACCGCAAGTTCCAGGCTATCCTCCCTCTTCGTGGTAAGATTCTTAACGTAGAAAAAGCGATGGAGCACAAAATCTTCGACAGTGAAGAGATTACAAATATTTTCCGAGCATTAGGTGTAACGATTGGTACTGAGGAAGACAGCAAAGAGGTTAACATCAGTAAGTTGAGATACCATAAGATTATCATCATGACCGATGCCGACGTCGATGGTGCACATATTGCAACATTGCTGATGACTCTATTCTTCCGCAGAATGAGGACAGTTATAGAAAACGGATACCTTTATTTGGCAACTCCACCGTTGTACCGTTGCAGTAAGGGTGATATTGAGGAGTATTGCTGGACTGACGCTCAGTTGAGTGAGTTTGTTCAGACATACGGAAAGGGTAATGAAAGTTCTGTAAAGATTCAGCGATATAAGGGTCTTGGTGAGATGAATGCTGATCAACTTTGGGATACCACAATGGATCCAGAGCACAGACTCTTGAAGCAGGTAACTATTGACGACGTTGTTAAGGCAGACAGAGTATTCTCTATGCTTATGGGAGAAGATGTTGCCCCGCGTCGCGAGTTTATTGAAGAAAACGCTCACTACGCAAGTATTGACGCATAATTTGTAACAAATTAAATAATTAAGATATGGGTAAAAAAGCATTGTTAATGATTTTGGACGGTTGGGGAGTTGGTAACCACACAAAAGGTGATGTTATCTTCTCTACTCCAACTCCTTATTGGGATTCTTTGTTGGAAAACTATCCTCATTCAGAGCTACAGGCAAGTGGTGAAAACGTTGGTTTGCCTGATGGACAGATGGGTAACTCAGAAGTTGGTCACCTTAACATTGGTGCTGGTAGAGTTCTTTACCAAGACCTCGTTAAAATCAACAAATCTATTGCTGACAAGTCTATCTTGAACAATAAAGAGGTTGTTTCTGCATTTACTTACGCTAAAGAAAACGGCAAAGCAATCCACTTTATGGGTTTAACTTCTAACGGTGGTGTTCACAGTTCACTTGAGCACCTTTATGCTCTTTGCGACATAGCTAAGGAATACGGCCTTGAAAAGGTGTTTATCCACTGCTTTATGGATGGTCGTGATACAGACCCGAAGAGCGGTAAGGGATTTATCGAAGAAGTTGAGGCACACTGCAAGAAATCAACAGGCGTTATCGCTTCAATCATCGGCCGTTTCTATGCTATGGACCGTGACAAGCGCTGGAACCGTGTAAAGGAAGCATACGACTTGCTTATTGAAGGCAAAGGAAAACAAGCTGACGATATGGTTAAGGCAATGCAGGAATCTTACGATGCAGACGTTACAGACGAGTTCGTTCTTCCAATCAATAACTCAACAGTTGACGGAACTATCAAGGAAGGCGATGCAGTTATCTTCTTCAACTACCGCAATGACCGTGCGAAAGAGTTGACAATTGCTCTTACACAGCAAGATATGCCAGAAGAGGGAATGAAGACAATTCCTGGATTGCAATACTACTGCATGACTCCGTACGATTCTTCTTTCAAGGGCGTTCATATCCTTTTCGATAAGGAAAACGTTCAAAACACTCTTGGTGAATACCTTGCAAACAGTGGCAAGAAGCAACTCCACATTGCAGAAACTGAAAAGTACGCTCACGTTACTTTCTTCTTCAATGGCGGCCGTGAAACTCCATACGATAACGAAGACAGAATCCTCGTTCCTTCACCAAAGGTTGCGACTTACGACCTTAAGCCCGAAATGAGTGCTTATGAAGTTAAGGATAAACTCGTTGAGGCTATTGGTACAGAAAAGTACGATTTTATCGTTGTTAACTACGCCAACGGTGACATGGTTGGTCACACTGGTATCTACGAGGCTATCGAAAAGGCTGTAATTGCTATCGATAACTGCGTTAAGGATACAGTAGAGGCTGCTAAGGCTAACGATTATGAGGCTATCATCATCGCTGACCACGGTAATGCAGACCACGCTATCAACAGCGACGGCACACCAAATACTGCCCACTCTCTTAACCCAGTTCCGTGTGTTTACGTTACTGCAAACAAGGACGCAAAAGTTGAGAACGGTATCCTTGCTGACGTTGCACCAACAATCTTGAAGATTATGGGTATGGAGCAACCAGCAGATATGACAGGTAAGGCTCTTATCTAAAAGATAAATTCAAATAGCAAAAAATGGCGACCTCAAAAGCCACAAGGCATTGAGGTTGCCATTTTTTTGTTCATGCGTAGTTGGACGATTGCGAGAATAGTCCCTACAAAATATTGGTAATTCAACGTGTAATAGGTTTAATATTAGAGTGTTGTCTATAGGGTCGATGACTCATCGACCCGGGTTGCAAAATCAAATTGCGTTGTTCCCACATTGCGTCCGCAATATGTACCGTATGCGGGCTGAAAGCCCAACTATTCACCAGGTTTGCGTTAGCCTAAGAAAAACACTCTGTAGGAGCATAATATTATGGATGGTATAAATAGTTTGTGGCGACGGGATTAGATATGATTTAGGAAATATAACGCACCAAAAAGGGGTTGCATCAAAAATTAAATTTGACGCAACCCCTTTGTTTCATTTATGTTGTTTTTAGAATTCTATATTCTCATTGATTTGTTCGTGCCAAGGAAGACCTTGTTTTGCTAATTCAGTCAAGAACGGATCTGGATCAAATTCTTCTACGTTCCAAACGCCTGGACGTTTCCAAAGGCCCTTGAGGAACATCATAGCACCAGTCATTGCAGGAACGCCAGTTGTGTAGCTAACGGCTTGCATACCAGTCTCAAGGAATGCTTCGTGGTGAGAGCAGTTGTTATAGATATAGTAAGTCATAGGCTTGCCTTCTTTATCCTTACCGCTGATACGGCAACCGATAGAAGTTTCGCCTGTATAGTTCTGACCAAGTTCCTTAGGGTTAGGAAGAACCGCCTTCAAGAATTGGATAGGCACGATTTCCACGCCGTTATAGTTAATCGGTTGGATGCTTGCCATACCGATATTTTGGATAACGCGAAGGTGAGTAAGGTATTCTTGACCGAAAGTCATCCAGAAGCGAGCACGCTTGATAGTAGGATAGTTCTTAACAAGGCTTTCCAACTCTTCGTGATACATAAGGTATGATTCCTTCGGGCCGATATTCGGATAAGTCAAAGGACGGTGTACTGAAAGAGGGTCAGTTTCAATCCATTCACCGTCTTGGTAGTATTTTCCTCTTTGAGTAATCTCGCGGATATTGATTTCCGGGTTGAAGTTAGTTGCAAATGCCTTGCCGTGGTTACCAGCGTTACAGTCAACGATGTCGAGGTTTTCCATTTCAGAGAAATGGTGCTTAGCAGCGTAAGCAGTGAAAACTCCAGAAACACCCGGGTCGAATCCGCACCCCAAGATTGCAGTAAGTCCAGCCTTTTCGAACTTGTCCTTGTAAGCCCATTGCCAACTGTATTGGTATTTGGCCTCGTCAAGTGGCTCGTAGTTTGCTGTGTCAAGGTAGTTAACGCCACATTCAAGACAAGCGTCCATAATGGTAAGGTCTTGATATGGCAAAGCAACGTTGATAACGATATCTGGCTGGTGCTTTTTGAAAAGTGCTACCAATTCAGGAACGCTGTCAGCGTCAACAGAGTCGGTTGTGATGTTACTCTTGCCGATAGCCTTTGCTACGGCGTCGCATTTAGATTTTGTTCTTGACGCAATAACGATTTCATTGAAAACGTCAGGATTTTGCGCACACTTGTGGGCAACAACTGTTCCAACACCTCCTGCCCCGATAATTAATACTTTTGACATTTTTTCTTATATTTTGTTTGTATTTTACTAACCTACTGTAAGTTGCATAAATGCAGAACCTACGAGCATATATATCATCATTCCAATAATATCGTTTGTGATAGTTATAAATGGCCCTGTTGCAATCGCAGGGTCGATCTTCAGACGCTCAAGCATCAAAGGCACGAATGTTCCGAAGATGGCAGCAAACATAACAACAGCAAATAGCGATACAGATACTGAAACCGTTGTTTGCATATCAGGTTTGAAGAAAAAGAAGTTGTATGCAAAAACGAGCAGTGAAATGATGCAGGCATTAATCATTGCAACGCCTATTTCCTTGAAAATTTGGGAAACTGCATGTTTCAGGTCAAGTGAACCGTTCGCCAGACCCTGAACGACAATCGCAGATGACTGGATGCCGACATTACCGCCAGTGCCGCCAATAAGGGGTATAAATAAAGCCATAGAAGGGTTGCTTATGAAACTTGCTTCAAAGTTGCCGAGAATCAGGGAGTTTGACAGTCCGCCAATCATACCGATGAGCAGCCATGGGAGGCGTGCCTTTGTCTGGTCGATAACGGTATCTCGTGTTTCAATGTCCTTTGACAAACCGGAAGCCATCTGGTAGTCACGTTCGGTTTGTTCGCGCGCTTCATCCATAACGTCGTCGAAGGTGATTCTACCCACGAGACGGCCGATGGAGTCAACTACTGGCATAACAGCCAGGTTATACTTTTCAAATGCGATAACGACCTCATCGATAGGCTCATCAGCCTTTACCGAGATAGGGTCGGTTTCCATGATATGCTTAATCTTTGAAACAGAAGGGTGAGTGATAAGTCCTTTCAAAGGTAAAATTCCCTTGAGCTTGTAATCGTCATCAACAACATATACATAGAAAATCTCGTCCATATCTTCAGCTTGCTCGCGCATACGCTTGACGCATTCCGGCATACTCCAGTTCTCGTTGACGACAATCATTTCCTTTCCCATCAAACCGCCGGCAGTGTCGTCGTCATATTTCATCAAGTCGATAATATCACCAGCTTGTTCAACGTCGCCTACGTGTGAAAGTACTTCTTCCTGGTCTTCTTTGTCCAATTCCTGGATAAGGTCAACGGCATCGTCGGTATCAAGGTTTTCAATGAAAGTCTTTGCAATATCTTTGTTTGGGATATTTTCCAAAAGGGCGTGACGCTTGTCTTCGTCGAGTTCCATTAGGGTCTCGGCTGCTGTCTCGTCGTCAAGCAGGTTGAAGACGTAGATAGCAAGTTCCATATCCACCTGTGGCAATTGCAGTAATTCTGCAATATCTGCCGGGTGCAAGTCTTGGATAACTTCTTTGACTACGTTTTCATCCTTTGCCTCTATCTTGTCGAGGATTTCTTTAACCTCTTCCTCTGTATATTCCTTCATCTTACTTGCTTATAAGATTAGTTAGATAAACAAACTCCTCAACGCTAAGTTGCTCGGGGCGTTTGTTGAAAATAGGGTCACTGAGTATTTCTGGGTTGCTGCATAGTGATTTGACAGAGTTTCTAAGTGTCTTTCTTCTCTGGCCAAATGATGTCTTTACTACTTGCTTGAATTTAACTTCATCGCAATCCAGTTTGCTGACATTGTTTCTTGTCAGGCGGATAACGCCAGACTTTACTTTTGGTGGCGGGTTGAAAACGTGTTCCGACACCGTAAACAGGTATTCGGCATCATACCACGCTTGAAGGAGTACCGACAGGATGCCGTATGTCTTAGACCCTGGCTTTGCTGCTATCCGCTCTGCAACTTCCTTTTGGAGCATGCCGCTGCAGCATTTAACCTTGTCTTTGTGGTCAAGTACCTTGAAAAAATATCTGAGATGAGATATTGTAGGGGTAGTTGCCGATAACGCAGAAATCTCCTTCGTAGATTTTGTCTAAATCAAGTGTGAGGAAGTCTTTGGCAATAATTCTCCCTTCCAACGATGGAAAATTGCGTTGGAGATATTCTACAGATTCTCCGTCCAATTCTACAACCTGCAAATCATGACCTTTTTCCAACAAATACTCGGTCAAAACTCCCATGCCAGGACCAACCTCAAGTACGGGTGTGCCTTTATAACCGCTTAAAGTGTCTGCGATTCTCTCTGCTACCGATAAGTCGGTTAGGAAATGTTGGCCCAAGGCCTTTTTAGGTCTTACCTTCTGCATATAGTGTTTCTTTTTCCTGTTTCGTTCTATGCTTAGGAGAAATCTTTGGGGATTTTCCTACTGTTTTGTATGATATAAACTGCACCTCGGAATAAAAAATCAAGTGAACTTGTTTTTTTCTCTACTCGGTTTGTATTATCTTTTGCTTCGCGCAAGATTGGCTGCGGTTAGGCACAAAAACTTAAAAACTTGCGTTTTTATTTTTTATGCTCTCACCTTGCACTATCTTTCGCTTTGTGCAAGATAGGATGTGTCTCAGCAAAAAAATAAGTAAACTTCTTTTTTTTGCATTCGACTTTCACTATCTTTGTAAACGACAAAGTTAATTAATATTTTGGAAAAATTCAATATAAAAAATCTTTGGTTTCACTCTTAAGATAGGAGTGCCATTGGCGATTGGTGTTTGTCTCTTCTATTGGCTGTATAATAATGTCGATATGAATGAGATGCGTAATATTTTGCGTTATGATGTGAACTATGTGTGGATATTCATAATGCTTGTTATGAGTGCGTTTAGCCATGTCTTTAGGGCATGTCGCTGGAGGTTGCAGTTGAAGGCTTTGGGTGTTGATGCTCCGCTTGGAGTGCTCATTGTTTCTATTTTTGGCACCTATGCTGTAAACCTTGTATTCCCACGGCTGGGTGAGGTGTGGCGTTGCGGTTATGTAGCAAAGCGTCAGCAAGCTCCGTTCACTAAGATTGTTGGCTCTATGGTTGCCGACAGGTTGAGCGATACCGCTACGGTGCTTTTCCTTACTGTTATTGCCGTTCTGCTTGCTGGTCCGGCTTTTGAGCAATTCTTCACAACGTTCCCGCAAGTGAAGGAGAATCTTTGGAATCTGGTTAATTCGCCAGGGCTTTGGATTGGCGTTGCTGCAATTGTCATTGCTGTTGTGCTGATCTTTATGTTGGGTAAGAATAACCGGTTTGTAGCGAAGGTTAAAGGATTGATAGCAAATATCTGGCAAGGCTTTGCTTCTATTGCCAAGATGGAGCATAAGTGGATGTTTCTTGTCTATACCGCTCTTATCTGGGGTTGCTATTTTATTCAGTTATATATTTGCTTCTTTGCGTTTGAGTTTACTCAAAATCTTGGTATAGTGTGTGCTTTGGTGTGCTTCGTTCTCAGCAGTATAAGTATGGGAATACCGACCAATGGCGGTCTTGGGGCATGGCACATGGCAATAATTTTCGGTTTGTCGCTTTATGGCGTCGGCACTTTCTCGGTTGACAGTCCTGATGCGAGGGCTTCCGCATTTGCTATGCTTGTTTGGGGCACTCAAAACTTGTTGCTCATTCTTTTGGGCATATATACTTATTTTTATATTTTGATTGATAATAAAAGGAGATTGAAGACTAAATAATTATGGCACTGAAACTTACAGATATTGACGACTATTTTGAGAAGGAGGAGCCTGTTGAGGAAGTCAAGCAACCGGAGCAGCAGAATAATGGCAAATTGCCAGATAATGACGATATTGATGATGACGTTTATATAACCCCCGCTTCGAAAAAGAGAAAACGCAGATTGAAGATTATTTTCTGGGGACTGTTGTTAGTTGCTATTATTATTGCTGTTATCCAAGGGCTTTTCTGGGGTAAGGTTGCCGAAGAAGGAAAAGTTAGATGTTATGTTGTTTCATTGGAAAAGAGGGGAACAGTCTTTGAATCCTATGAAGTGGTTGCCATAGAGGAGGGCACGCTTGACGAGCGCCGGTTTTCTACCCGAAGCACAGAAATTGGAAAGCGTATATATAATGCACTTGGAACGGATAGCCTCTTTGCCATTGAATATACCAGATACCGCACCTCTCTCCCTTGGAGAGGAGAAACGCCGTTTGTTATTTCAGATGCGCAAACAGCACCTGCTCATCCGTTGGCAAAGCCGAACTCTGGTGAAAATTCCAAGTCAAACGATAAACCTAAAAAGAAAAAGAAATAATGGAATCAATCCGTCAGATATACAGAATAGGTCAGGGGCCGTCAAGCAGTCACACTATGGGACCGCGACGCGCTGCATCTATTTTCCTTGAAAAGATATCAGGAAAACGCGTAACGAATTTTGTTGTAACACTTTATGGAAGTCTTGCGGCAACGGGTAGAGGGCACTTGACCGATAGGGCTATCCTTGAAGGCTTGGGCGACGAAGTGCCTACTGAAATTATTTGGAAACCAAAGGAATTTTTGTCTTTTCATCCAAACGGAATGCTTTTCGAGGCGTTTGCTGATGGCAATTTGGTGGAGTCATGGCAGGTCTTCAGTATCGGAGGTGGCACTCTTGCCAATGAAGAATTCAATGAGCAGAAAGTTGAAAGCGTTTACGAACTGTCAACAATTTCAGATATACTTGCGTGGTGCAACAAAACCGGTTACACTTTTTGGGAATATGTAGAGCAATGCGAAGGTAAGGAAATCTGGGATTATCTTGCCGAAGTGTGGGAAGTTATGCAAGATGCAGTCAGGCGGGGACTTACAACAGAAGGCATTATGCCAGGCGGACTTGGGCTGCAGCGCAAGGCGTTGAACTATAACGTTCGTTCGCGCGGTATGTCAGGCAGTATGAAAAGTCGCGGTCTTATTTATTCCTATGCGCTTGCTGTTGCGGAGGAAAATGCCTGTGGCGGAAAGATTGTTACAGCACCTACTTGTGGCTCTTGCGGTGTTATGCCTGCAGTGCTTTATCATTTGAAAACCTCGCATGATGTTACCGACCAGCGTATCCTTAGAGCACTTGCTACTGGTGGCTTGTTTGGTAATGTTGTTAGGACAAATGCTTCAGTTTCAGGGGCGGAAGTTGGGTGCCAGGGGGAAGTTGGCGTTGCTTGTGCTATGGCAGCTGCAGCGGCTTCACAATTATTCGGAGGAACAATATCACAGATAGAATATGCGGCAGAAATGGGTCTTGAGCATCACCTTGGGCTGACTTGTGACCCAGTTTGCGGGCTTGTGCAGATACCTTGTATTGAAAGGAATGCGTTTGCTGCTGCGAGAGCACTTGATGCAAACTCATATTCAAACTTTACAGACGGTCGTCACCGTGTGAGTTTCGATTCTGTCGTTGAGGTAATGAAGCGAACAGGTCACGATTTGCCAAGTTTGTATAAAGAAACTTCTGAAGGAGGTTTGGCTGCAAATTTTGAAGATTAACGAAGAATAACGAAGAATAACATTGCTGGTAAAGAAAATATTATTACTTTTGTCGGAGAAATGCGGTAATGGCTCAGTTGGTAGAGCATTGGCTTCCCAAGCCGAGGGTCGCGGGTTCGAGTCCCGTTTACCGCTCTTTGGACGGTTTCACATTTTCTGTGGAACCGTCTTATTTTTGTTATGAAAAGTTTTGTTTTTGCAAAAATACATTAAATTTTCGGGAGTTGGTCCCCATTTTCTACCATATATAATCTATATTTTTTCAGTGCTTTTAATATGCTAATATTCAGATAATCAATTTAATATCATTTTAGTTAATCCACTTTTATACCACATGCGGTTGATTTAACAAAAATTTCATAATAACTTGCAGTTGCAAACTGAAATATAAATCCAATAAACAGATATCTATGAGAAGAAAATTGTTTTCACTTATTACTTTTTTAATGGTTTTTGTTTCTGCTTCGTGGGGAGCGAATAAGGAAGAGAGCCGCTTTATAAAAGTTGATGGCGTTAATCTTGTTAAGCCAGGAGGAGAGAAATTCTTCATACAGGGAACCAATTTGGGCAACTGGCTCAATCCAGAGGGCTATATGTTTGGCTTTTCCAAGACTAACAGTGCGTGGATGATAGACCAGATGTTTTGCGAACTAGTAGGACCAGATAGAGCTGCAGAGTTCTGGGAACTCTTTAAAGAGAGGTATATTACTCGAGAGGACGTACGCTTTATTGCATCAACAGGAGCCAATACCATTCGTCTGCCATTTAACTATAAACTTTTCACCAGTGAGGATTATATGGGAGTAACATCCGATCAAGACGGATTTGCTTATATAAATAAGGTGGTATCCTGGTGCAGAGAAAGCGGCTTATACCTTATTCTTGATATGCACGATTGCCCGGGTGGTCAGACAGGCGATAATATTGACGACAGTTACGGCTATCCGTGGCTTTTTGAGAGCGAGAAGAGTCAGTCTCTCTTTTGCAGTATCTGGAAAAAAATAGCCGAAAGATATGCTGACGAACCAGTAATCTTGGGTTATGAGTTGATGAATGAGCCTATTGCTCATTATTTTGAGAATAAGGACGTTCTTAACAGTCATCTTGAGCCTCTTTATAAGCGTGCAGTAAAGGAAATACGCAGTGTTGACAAAAATCATGTTATCCTTCTTGGCGGTGCCCGCTGGAACAGTGATTTCTTTATGTTCAAGGACTGGAAATTTGATGATAATATTATGTACACATGCCACCGGTACGGTGGTCCGGCAACGGCAGATGCTATCCGCGACTATATAAATCACCGCGATAAGACTGGTTTGCCAATGTATATGGGAGAAATCGGACACAACTCAGATGAGTGGCAGGCTGATTTCGTTAAGGTTATGAAGGAAAACAATATCGGATATACTTTCTGGCCATATAAAAAAGTTGACAATTCTTGCTTTATGGGTATCCAGCGTCCCGAAGGTTGGGACGAAGTGATTGTTAAGTTCTCAGAAGCAGAGCGAACAACATTTGCAAATATCCGTGACGCGCGTCCTGACCAGGAAAAGGCTTGGAAGCTGATGCTCCAATTTATCGAGAATTGTGATATAAGCAAATGCAAAGAGCAGACTTCATATATTAAATCCCTTGATTTGAAAAACGACAAAACTAAATAACTATTTTAATAACTAATAACTATGAGAAGAAGGTATCTATTAATCTTGCTGGCATGTATTATATCATTGTCAGCAATGGCACAGACAACTTTCTCCGGTGTTGTGAAAGATTCCGGAGGAGAACCTCTAATTGGTGCTTCTGTGCTCGTCAAAGGAACGTCGAACGGAACAATGACCGACCTCGACGGTAACTTCAAGATTACAGCCAATGACGGTGCTGTTTTGCAGATTTCCTACGTTGGCTACAAATCAACTGAACTAAAGGCTGCAAGCAATATGAATATTGTTTTGCAACTTGATGCACAAGTAATTGATGACGTCGTTGTTATCGGTTACGGTGTTCAGAAAAAATCTGTAGTAACTGCGTCAATCGCAAAGATTGATGATGAAGACTTGCTCGGCAAGACTCCTGTGCGTGTTGATAACGCGTTGAAGGGTTTGGCTGCCGGCGTAAATGTAACTTCTTCATCTGGTCAACCTGGTGCATCACCAAAGGTGCGAATCAGAGGTACCGGTACAATCAACAACAGTGACCCTCTTTACATCGTTGACGGTATGCCAATCGAAGGTGGTATCGACTTCGTTAACCCGAGCGATATTGCAAGTATCGAAGTATTGAAGGATGCCGCATCAGGTGCTATCTACGGTGCCCGTGCCGCTAATGGTGTTGTCCTCATTACTACTAAGAAAGGTAAGTTGGGAGCACCTCAAATCAACTACAATTTCTCTTATGGCTGGCAAAGTGCTTGGCGTAAGCGTGATGTTACAAGTGCTACTGATTATGCAATCTTGCAGAATGAGCGCCGTATCAATGGCGGCCTTGCTCCTCTTTATGCTGACCCTTACAATTTGACAGACAGTAACGGCAATCCAATCAGCGGTTTCGGAACAGACTGGCAGGATCTCGTTTTCAACGACGGCGCCCCGGTACAGAACCACGAAGTAAGTGTTGCCGGTGCTTCAGAAAAGGTTAACTACTACTTGTCAATGGGTTACTATACTCAGGAAGGTATTGTGGGCGGTAACTATGGTCAATCTAATTATTCAAGACTCTCACTCCGCAGTAACACAGTCTATAATCTTTGGGATTCTTCTAAGGAACGCTCTTTCCTTAACAAACTTGACTTGACAGCAAACATTGCATATACTCGTGTAAAAAGTACAGGCCTTGAAACCAATTCAGAATTCGGTTCTGTTCTTGGTTCTGCCTTGTACCTTGCTCCAACTCTTGCTCCAACAGTTACAAATGCAGATATTGCAGAGCAATACTACAAGACTTATGAGTCTCCTTACACATACGATGAGAATGGACAAGTTACTGGTACACGTGATCAATATTATGAACTTTATCGTGACCCGAACGGTAACTATTACACTATTCCAGGAGCAACTGGCACATACGGAGAAATGAATAACCCGTTGGCTATGATGATGAAGCGTCCGTCAAAGAACTGGAGCCACAAGTTCGTGCCTAAGTTCTCTTTGGATTTGCAAATCTGGGATGCTATTAAGTATCACTTCACTTACAGTGCTGATATGTCGTTCTGGGGCAATGATGTTGCAACAACAGAAAAGTACTATCTGTCAGGTAATAACAAGGCTTCACACACAAGTGCTGAAAGCGTTACAAATAAAGGGATTAACTGGCAAGTTGAAAATATCCTTACTTATGACAAGGAATTTGGCAAGCATTCAATCGGTGTTGTCCTTGGTCAGTCTGCTATGAGAAATAAGAGTGATTATCTTGGCGTTAACCGCTGGAACCTTATTAACGTTAACAAACCATATTTGAGTTATACAAACTCAAACGTTATTTTCACAACAAATCCTGACGGAACATTGAACGGTACTCCTTATGCTGAGTTCAGTGGTTGGGGTGGCCCTAACGTTGAGCACCGCATTTCTTCAATGTTCGGTCGTATCTCTTACAACTTCGACGAGAAGTATATGGTTCAGGCAACTGTTCGCCGTGACGGTTCAAGCCGCTTTGGTTCTAATAATAAATATGGTATATTCCCGTCTGCATCAGTTGGTTGGAATATTATGAATGAAAAGTTTATGGAATCAACACGCGACTGGTTGGATAATTTGAAACTCCGTGTTTCTTGGGGTAAGAACGGTAACGATAATATCGGTGATTTCCAATATACAGTTCTTACATCAATGGGTAGCAACGTCCTCTTCGGTGACAAGGCTATTAAGTACATTGGCTCAAAGGCAAGCACAACTGCTAACCCAGACATTAAGTGGGAGGAAAGTGAGCAGACAGACATAGGTCTTGATTTCGGTTTCTTCAGCAATGCCTTGACTCTTAGTGCTGACTACTATATCAAGAAAACTAATGGTATGCTAATCACAATGCCTATTCCAAGTTACGTTGGTGAAACTAAGCCTATCGGTAACGTTGGTGATATGGAGAACAAGGGTTTTGAGTTGGAACTTGGTTACAGATGGAATGTTGCTGACGCTCATTTCGCAGTTAAAGGTAACGTAACATATACCGACAACAAACTTGTCAATCTTGGTAACGATACTGGTTATATTGACCTTGATAGCGCACAAGGTATCGGTTCAATCACAAGAGGTAGCAACGGTGAAGCATTCCCGTACTTCTTCGGTTACAAGACAGCAGGCATCTTCCAGACATGGGATGAGGTTAGGGCTTATACAAACTCTAAGGGCGAATTGCTTCAACCGGATGCACAACCAGGTTTTGTTCGCTATGTTGACGTAAACAATGACGGCAAAATCTCAACAGATGACCGTACAAATATTGGTAACGGTACTCCAAAATGGGGCTTCGGTTTGAATATAAACATTGACTGGAGAGGCTTTGACTTTAACGCATTCTTCCAAGGTGTTGCCGATGCTGATGTATTCGATGCTACATACCGTACAGATATTGGTTCAGGTAACTTCCCAACATGGATGCTTGACCGTTGGACAGGTCCTGGCACATCAAACAAATATCCAATCTTGATGGCTGGTGATGCAACAAACTGGCAAGTAAGTGACATTTATGTTCATGATGCTTCTTATTTAAGACTCAAAAACATATCTCTCGGCTACACATTGCCAAGCAATTTGACAAAGAAATTCTTTGTTGACAGATTGAGAGTGTTTGTTATGGCTGAAAACCTTGTTACTTGGACTAAGTATCATGGCTTTGACCCTGAAATTTCTTCTGGTGGAACTTCTCTTGGCGTTGATAGAGGTATCTATCCGCAAGCACGCACATGGACTGTTGGCTTCAACATCAGTTTATAATAACTTAAAATCGTAAAACAATGAAAAAGAATATATTATATGTTGCTGCAGCATCGTTCTTAGTGCTTACAGCATCCTGTAAAGACAGTTGGCTTGAGGTAGAGAATCCGAATGGTGACCCATTGGAGGAATACTATACTACCGAAGAGCATTTAGAAGAGGCACTTGTTGCCGCTTATGACCCTATTCACTGGCCTGACTGGGGCTTGGGTCAGTATAACGCTTTGAATATCGACGCTGAAATTCTTGGCGATAACTTCTGGGTAGGTGGTGAAACCACAGATGATATGCACAACTGGCATTTGCTTTTCAACTATAACGCTGATGAGAACAATACACTTTCTTCTCTTTGGACTGTTGACTATAGTGGTATCAAGCGTTGCAATGACTTGCTTCTATATCTTGGATGGGCTGACAGTTCTGTTAGCCAGGAGAGTCTCAAACTAAAAGAAATGCAGGCTCGTTGCATGCGCGTTTTCTACTATAATATGCTTTGGCATTATTTTGGAAATGTGCCTTTCTATTTGGAAAACCTTACTGCAGAAACAAATTATACTGCTCCTCAGTTGAAAGCAGATGACGTTTATGCTAAACTTATTGTGGAACTTGAAGAGGTTATCGATTCAGAAGTGCTCCCAATGAGGTGGGATTCTAACAATTCAGGACGTGCTTCTCAGGCGTTTGCATATATGATGTATGCTGAAATGGTAATGTACCAGAATGACGAAGCACGATATGCTAAGGCTCTCGGCTATATGAACGAGATTATAAACAGTGGCAAGTATGATCTTTTAAAGACTGGTTATGCTGATCTTTGGAAGGAAAGCGGAGAATGGTGTTGCGAATCCATTTGGGAAATCAACTATGAAGACGGTAATAGCGAGCGTGGCTGGAACAGCCCATTGGCTGTTGGCGTTACCGTTATGCCTACATTGATTTCACCGAATAACTATAAGGGTGCTGACTCTTTTGGTGATGGCTGGGGATTCTTGCCTGTCCGCAAATCAACGTACGCTATGTATTCAGAGGGAGACACGCGCCGTGATGCTACAATCTGGGACCTTACTGCTCTTGACGGCAAACCGGAAGAGGAATCTTACCACCGTCGCTATCAGGATACTGGCCTTTGGTTGAAAAAATACCGTCCTATGGCTGAGAACAATGTTGATGCAGGTTTCGACAACAACTTGAACTATAACAACAATTACCGGTACTACCGTTATGCTGAAACTTTGCTTAACGCTGCAGAACTTATCCTGAGAACAGGTGGCAGTGCTGCAACAGCGGCAGGCTACGTCAGCGATATCCGCGAGCGTGCAGGTTTGTCAAGAGTGGCTACGGTGACTATTGATGATGTTATCCAAGAGCGTAACCTTGAGTTTGTTGGCGAAGGTAAGCGTTACTGGGATCTTGTTCGTACTGGTAAGGCTGCCACAGTTCTCGTACCTGATGAATTTGGCTACCGCACTAATTCTTGGACTCCAAGCAAGAAGTATATTCCAATTGCTCAGGCTGAACTTGATTCAGACCCGGCATTGAAGCAGAATGATTACTAATTCTAAAAGAACTTTGTTATGAAAAGTATATTTAAATATGCAATATGCGCTCTTTTTGCCGGTTTGACGCTTACAGCATGCTCTCCGGAAGAATATGAGGGAGCAAACGGACAGGTACCAGATGCAAGTCAGTATGCTGACATGTTTACAGTAACTGTTGACCAGGAAACAAATACAGCAACGTTTACGTTTACAGAAACACAGGGGGTAACTCCTGTGTGGAGAGTTGATGGTGAATCTTATTCAAGTTCAACAACTTTTACAAAATATTGGAGAAAGAAAGGCGAGCACTTCGTTGACTGCTATGTTAAGAACCGTAACGGTATGAGCAAGGAACCAGTCAGAAAGACTTTTGTTATAGAGAAGACTCAGATGAACGGATTTGGTGGTCTTGATAAGGATAGTGAACACAACTTATTTAATACCGCTAACTTTGAAACTCGCTCTTTCTATTTTGCTGATGACAGTTGGGCACAGATTGCTGACCCTGCTTTGACTGTTGGCAATGATGGCAAGTCATTCACTTTGAAGATTGAGCAAGTTGGTGGACAGCGTTGGCAAGGTCAGTTTGCCCTTAACGAAATGGGCATCCAGACTAAGGCAGGAACAACTTACGACTTCTCTGCTATCATTACTTCAAGCAACCCAATTACAACAAATGGCGTTAAAATCAAAATCTGCCAGACTGATGACGATAATGCTATCCTTATGGATAAGGATTTCAAAATCAAGCAAGGCAACGAACCGCAATGCGTTTATGCTTCTGAATTGACTGGCGTTGACTTGAGTAATGCTAAGGTAGTATTCGACTTTGGCGGTACTCCTGCTGGAACAGAAATCATTATCGAAGACTTCGTTCTTATGGAAACACAGTACAACAACGTTGAAATGCCTGTTGAACTTGCAACTCCGTTTGACTACAACGATTCAAGAAATGTATGGAAGCAATTTGATGCTCCTGGCAAGTTTACTGAAATAACATGGTTCGGTGATGCTGGTTGGGCTGACATGGGTCTTACTATCAATTGCACTCTTGAAGGCAGCCACCACAAGTTTGTTATCCCTGCAACAACTGTTAACGAGCAGTGGCACGCACAATACTCATTGGCTGTTGACCTTCCTATCGCTATGGCTGATGCCTACGACATTTCTGTATGCGTAAGCACTTCAAAGGAATTGCCGGGTATGACATTGAAATTTACTGAAGATGGTAACGATGATAATTTCTTTATGGCTGACCGCGTTAGCATCAAGGGTGAGCACGTTTGGAAGTACGAAAACGTTAAGTTACCTGTTCAGGATGCTTCTAAGATGAAGTTGGTTATGGACTTTGCCGGTGCAGAAGAAGGTACTGAAATCGATATCTACGATATCTGCGTTATTAAGAAGTAACTTTAATAAAACGGATTGGAGTGAGACAATTTCTTGCTCCAATCCTTAATAAAACATCAATTAAATGAAACTATTGTGTTTTTTGTCGATATTTTGCCTTGCTTTGCTGTCGTGTGGCGATGATAATGGCGCTAACGGTCAAGAACCGCAAAATGTCAGTATTTCATGTTCTCCCTCTAATGTTGAGTTTACCAAGGATGGTGGAAAAAGTATTGTTTTGGTTACTGTAATAGGAAGCGAATGGACTGTTGAGGCCGATAAAAACGACTGGCTCACAGTCACTGTTTCCAAAATTTCGGCAAGCAGTGCAAATGTAACAATCGCTGCTCAGCCAAATACGACAACAGAAAAAAGAACTTGCAACGTAACTGTTACAGCCAATGCTGAAAATAAGAAGGTTATTAATGTAACACAGGCTCCAAAGGAAAAATATGATGGAGAAGATGTCAATATTGTTACGCCTGAAGGATATACTTTAGTATGGCATGATGAGTTTAGTGAGGAAGGCTCTCTTGGCTCTGACTGGACTCATGAAGTGCAGAAAGCCGGTTGGGTGAACAATGAATTGCAGAATTATGTTCGTGAAACATCGCCGTCTGGAAGAAAGGTAACGGAACTCGTTGCAGGACATTTGGCAATCAACTGCTTTGAGGAAGATGGCAAAGTCTATTCTGGCCGTGTTTATGCGAAGGTGGATGAAGGCTGGAAGTATGGTTATTTTGAGGCTCGTATTAAATTGCCATCAGGAAAAGGCACATGGCCTGCATACTGGATGATGCCTGTAGGTAATGACTTTGCTTCTAACCCATGGCCGAAATGTGGTGAAATTGATATTATGGAAGAAGTTGGTTGTGTTCCTAATGAGGTATCTTCTTCTATCCATACACAAGACTATAACCATACTATCGGAACTCAGAAGACACATGCAATGACTCTTGCAGATGCTGAAGGTGCATATCATGTCTATGCTTTGGAATGGACGGAAGATGCAATAACAACATATGTTGACGGAAAGGTTCAACTTGCTGTTACAAAGAAAGAACTTGGCTCTGACTATAATCAATGGCCGTTCCATTACGCTTTCTATCCTATACTTAACCTCGCATGGGGTGGTGCTTGGGGAGGCATGAATGGCGTTGACCCAAGTGCATTGCCTGTAACTATGGAAGTGGATTATGTTCGTATATTTCAGAAAAAATGAGTAGTAGATTAATATTTTCCGTTTTAGTGGCTACTTTTTTGCCGCTTGCTGTGCAGGCACAGAAAGTGCCGGCATATCTTGATGAAAGTCTTCCTGTTGAGACAAGAATTGATGATGCTTTGAGCCGTATGACTCTTGATGAGAAAATTGCGGTTATCCATGCGCAGAGCAAGTTCTCTTCTGCTGGTATCAAGCGTCTCGGTTTTCCGGATTTTTGGACGGACGACGGACCTCACGGGGTGCGTCCTGACGTCCTTTGGGACCAATGGGAGCAGGCTGGTCAGACTAACGACTCTTGCGTTGCATTTCCTGCACTTACTTGCCTTGCCGCTTCTTGGAATCCGGATATGGCTTGGATTTATGGTGGTAATCTCGGCGAGGAAGCACTCTACCGTGATAAGGATATGATTCTCGGCCCGGGTGTAAATATCTACCGCACTCCGCTTAATGGCCGCAATTTAGAGTATATGGGCGAAGACCCGTATCTCGCTTCTAAAATGGTTGTCCCCTATATTAAAGGTCTGCAGTCTAAGGGTGTGGCTGCTTGCGTGAAGCATTATGCCCTTAACAATGATGAAGAATACCGTAATAATGTGAACGTAATCGTTAGTGACCGCGCTCTGCATGAAATTTACTTGCCGGCTTTCAAAGCGGCAGTAACTGAAGCAGGAACGTGGGGCATTATGGGCTCTTATAACCTCTATAACAATCAGCACAACTGTCATAATGATATTTTGTTGAATAAAATATTAAAGCAAGATTGGAAATATGACGGTGTTGTTGTAAGTGACTGGGGTGGAGCCCACGATCTTGACCAATCTATAAAGAATGGTTTGGATATGGAGTTTGGAACATGGACTGACGGTCTTTCTTTCGGTGCTTCAAATGCTTATGACAATTACTATTTATCGATGCCTTACAAGCGTGCAATTCTTGAAGGTAAGTATTCTACTAAAGAATTGGACGATAAGGTGAGACGCGTTCTCCGCCTATTCTTCCGTACAACGATGAACCGCAACAAACCGTTTGGCTTTATGTGCTCAGAATCGCATTATCAGGCTGCGCGCGCTATTGCTGAAGACGGTATCGTTCTTCTTCAAAATAAGGGCAACGTTTTACCAATCAATTTGAAGACTGTTAAAAAAGTGCTTGTTGTTGGCGAAAACGCTATCAAGATGATGACTGTTGGTGGCGGTTCTTCTTCGTTGAAGGTTCAGCGTGAGGTTTTGCCTCTTGAAGGATTGAAAAAGCGTCTTGAAGGAATTGCAGAAGTTGATTATGCCCGTGGTTATGTTGGCGATATTACAGGTGAGTATAATGGCGTTAAGACAGGTCAGGACCTTGACGATAAGCGCTCGGAAGAAGAACTGATTGCCGAGGCTGTTGAAAAGGCGAAGACAGCGGATTATGTCATTGTCTTTGGCGGACTTAACAAAAGCGACTATCAGGATGCTGAGGGTCACGACCGCAAGCATTTTGAATTGCCTTACGCTCAAGATAAGTTGATGGAGGCTTTGGCTGGTACAAACAAGAACCTTGTTTACGTTAATATTAGTGGTAATGCTGTTGCAATGCCATGGAGCAAAAAGGTTCCGGCAATCGTTCAAGGCTGGTTTATCGGTTCTGAGGCTGGAAATGCACTTGCTTCAATTCTTGTCGGTGATGCCAACCCGTCAGGTAAGTTGCCGTTCTCTTGGATGAATAGCCTTAATGAATATGGCGCTCACGCTTTGGGTACATATCCTGGTACTTGGAGAAAAGATGAAAAAATTATCGACGAGGAGTATAAGGAAGGTATCTATGTTGGCTACCGTTGGGCAGAGTCAAAGAAAATCAAACCTCTATTTGCCTTTGGTCACGGTTTAAGTTACACAACTTTCAAACTCGGCAAATCTGCCTTGAATGCTGAAACAGCAACCGTTGGTGATGAAGTTACAGTAACTGTACCTGTTACAAATACTGGTAACCTTGACGGTAAGGAAGTTGTTCAAGTTTACGTTTCTGAAGTTAAGCCTACTGTTGACAGACCTGTAAAGGAACTTAAAGGTTTCGCAAAGGTATCGTTGAAGGCAGGTGAAACAAAGGACGTAAAGATCGTCTTAAAATCAGATTCTTTCGGTTTTTACGATGAAGCGAAAGGTGGCTGGACAACTAATAAGGGTCGCTACCAGATTTCTGTTGGAAATGCCTCTGACAACATAACATCAAAGAACTTCGTTGAATTGAAGTAAATTATAGGGACTATAGAATAATAGGAACTATAAGCAAAAGCGGGTTGCATAGTATGTGCGACCCGCTTTTTTTAGTCAACTTGCACTATCTTTTGATAAGGTAAACTGCACCTTGGAATAAAAAATTAAGTAAACTTATTTTTTCTCCTCTCGGTTTGTATTACTTTGGCTATGCCCAAGATAGGATGCGTTTCAGCAAAAAATCAAGTAAACTTGCTTTTTTGCATTCAACTTTCACTATCTTTGCAAAATGATAGATAATAAGACATTTGGTAATTTGACTGCGGAATTTCATACTCTTGGTTGTAAGTTGAATTTCGCAGAGACTTCAACAATAGGTAAACTATTGATGGAAAAGGGTGTTAGGGCTGCGCGTGCGGATGAAAAGCCTGACATTTGCATCATCAATTCTTGTACAGTTACTGAATCAGCCAATAAGAAATGCCGTCAAGAAATAAGAAAGATTGCTAAGGAAAACCCTGATGCGGTTATCGTAGTAACCGGATGCTATGCCCAACTGAAAAGCGATGAGGTTGCGGCTATTGAGGGTGTTGACCTTGTCTTGGGTAATGACCAGAAAGGAGAGATAGCGGATTTTATTGAGCGCTGGTATGCTGAAAAGCAGCCTGTGGTGAAGATTACTCCGCTCAAAGATATGAAATCGTTTATTCCGTCTTGCTCACGAGGTGACAGAACGCGTTATTTTCTAAAAGTTCAGGACGGTTGCGACTATTATTGCAGTTACTGCACAATCCCACGAGCAAGGGGCAGAAGCCGCAGCGGCAGAATCCCTGACCTTGTAGAACAGGCTCGACAGGTTGTTGCAGAAGGTGGTAAGGAAATAGTTATCACTGGTGTTAATATCGGTGATTTCGGAAAATTCTCTGAAGGTACTTTCCACGATTTGATAAAGGCTCTTGACGCGGTGGAAGGTATTGAACGCTACCGTATTTCTTCTATTGAACCGGACCTTTTGACAGATGAAACGATTGAACTTGTTGCCAAGTCAAAGCGTTTTATGCCGCATTTCCATATTCCCTTGCAGTCAGGTAGCGATGAGATGCTTAAATTGATGCGCCGCCACTATGACCGCCAACTTTTTGCAGATAAAATCTCGAAAATCAAGGCTGCTATGCCTGATGCGTTTATTGGCGTTGACCTAATTACCGGTATGCGTGGTGAAACAAAGGAAATTTTCGAAGATTCAAAGCAATTCATTGAATCTCTTGATATTACCCGACTTCATGTATTTACCTACTCTGAGCGTCCGGAAACTCTTGCTCTGAAAATTCCGTATGTAGTCAGTCAGCAGGAAAAGCATATCCGAACCAAGCGAATGATGGAAGTTTCTGACAAAAAATTATCTGCCTTTACAGATAAGTTTATCGGAACAGTTCGTCCTGTTCTTTTTGAGCATACAACAGAAGGCGGAAAGATGAAAGGTTTTACCGATAATTATCTTAGAGTTGAGGTGCCTGCTAATGAAGAACTTGCCAATAAGGTTGTTATGGTTAAATTAGTCAGCAAAGGTGATGACGATTTGGTAATTGGAGAAGTCTTATGAACAGGAAAGTAAGAAATATCCTCTATTCGCCGCTGAATCTTTTTTTCCACTCACTGGCATTGCTTCCGTTTTCTGTTCTATATTTCCTTTCCGACATTTTGTGCTTCGTTACTCATAGAATCGCAAGGTACAGACTTAGAATCGTTAAGGCAAATATTTACGCCTCGTTCCCCGATAAGGCTGAAAAGGAGAAAAAAGAGATTATAAGCAAATTCTACCGTCATTTTACCGACACTTTTATGGAAACAATCAAGTTGCTTCATATCAGTGACAATGAGATGCGCAAACATATCCGTTTCGAGAATTGCGAAAGGGTAAGGCAACTTGCAGAAGAAGGAAGGTCGGTTGCAATTTATGCCGCTCACTATGGTAATTGGGAATGGCTGACGTCAATCGTCCTTTGGGGTGATTTCCCTGAGAGCGTACATTTTTCGCAAGTATATCGTCCACTAAGAAACAAGTGGTTTGATGAATTCTACTACAATCTCCGCAATCGATTCAATACCCATTCAATAGCCAAGTCGAATGTGTTGAGAACCTTGCTTCAATACCGTCGCGAAGGAGTTTTCGTTACCGGTTTTATTTCAGACCAAAAGCCGAGCCACAATGACGGCGACCACAGTGTTATGTTCCTTAATCAGGAAACACCGTTTATAACGGGTACAGAATTGATAATCAAGAAACTGCGGGCGGCAGTGATGTTTTTCGATGTAACCAAGGTTGGCCGTGGAAAATATGTTGTCCGTTTGCGGGATATTGCAGAAAAGGCGGAGGAATGCGGTGAATACGAGATTACCGACACTTTTGCAAAGATATTGGAAGAAAAAATCAAGAGCCAGCCTGAAATATGGTTATGGACGCATAACCGCTGGCGCAGACCAAAACATAAATAAATGAAACCAATAGGCGTTATAATCCTTAATTGGAATGGAGCGAAATTGCTCAGACGATATTTGCCGTCAGTAGTGGAAAATAATAATGACCAGATAGCCGATGTCGTAGTTGTTGATAATGGTAGTACTGATAATTCTGTTGAAATAATAAAAAGCGAATTTCCAACAGTTAAGTTATTGGCTTTTAATGAAAATTATGGTTTTGCAGAAGGTTATAACAGGGCTATCAGGCAATTGGGATATAAATATTCCCTTCTGCTTAACTCAGATGTTGCTGTTTCTCCTCATTGGTTGGAACCTCTTTATAAATATCTTGAGGAAAACAGAGATGTTGCGGCTGTTCAGCCTAAAATACTTTCCGATTCGGACAGGACTTATTTTGAATATGCAGGTGCTTGTGGTGGCTTTATTGACAAGCATGGTTATCCATATTGCCGAGGCAGAGTGTTTGACAGTGTTGAGAATGATAATGGGCAATATGACGACATTATAGAGATTTTCTGGGCAACCGGTGCGGCTTTGTTTGTCAGAACGGATGTCTATCTTGAAGTTGGAGGGCTTGACAAGGATTTCTTTGCACACATGGAAGAGATTGACCTTTGCTGGAGAATACACCAAAAAGGACATTCGATAAAAGTTGTTCCTTCAAGTAAGGTATATCACCTTGGAGGAGGCAGCCTCCCTGCATCAAACCCGAAAAAGACATATCTTAACTTTAGAAACAACTTGTTCTTGCTATATAAGAACCTGCCCAAGAAAAGAGGAAGAAAGGTGCTTTTTATCAGACGCCTTTACGACACTTTGGCTTTCTTTATGTTTCTTGCAAAATTCGATATGAAGAATGCAAAGGCGGTTATCAATGCGCATAATGATTTCCGCAAGTACCGGAGTCGCTATGATGGCATTCAGCCGAGCCACTCAATAGAAGGCAATTTCCACTGTTTTAAAAAGAATATTATTCTTTCTTACTATTTGCAGAGGAAAGATACTTACAAGAAGTTAGGGTAGGCTGTATTCCAATTAGAAGTTATAGCCAATGTTGACGTGCCAGTTGACGTTGTTAAGTTTAACCTTTGCGGTTCCTTCAATATTCTTTGCAATGTTTTTCAAACCACGCTGATAGTAAACGCCGATAAAATAGTGGTCGAGAAAGGTTATGCCTGTCCCTATCCTAAGACCGAAGTCCGAGTGCCCAACAGCGAGAAAGTCTTTTGCTTGTGCTTTAAAATAATTTGTTTTATCTATCTGTTGGTCAAAAATTAACTGTCCGTTTTCGTCAGAAAAGGCATAGTATTGATGCGTTTTTTTCTTGCCGCTAAGTCCGTATGCGTAATATATGCCAAGGTCAAAATGCCACACTGATTGTGGAATGATATTGAGGCGGAATGAGGCAACAACCGGAAAATTTAGGTAGTTTGCTCTTGAATGGACAAACATACTTCCCATATAGTCGTCAACGTAGTTTGCCGACATAAGTGCACATTCATAGTTCCTCAACTCCCAGAAAACACCTGTTTCCAGTGCAAAAAATTTTCGGAAATGCAGGTCAACAACTCCACCAATCTGACCGCCCATTCTCCAGTAGAAATTATTCTGAATCATATCTGATAGCAGTGATAGGTAGTTATTGTCCATTCCAGATGAGTTAAGTCCAATGCGGGCTCCTACTGTTAATATTTTATCTGGTTTTGAAGTGTCAATAATTCTGCGTTGAGCAGATGAGGGAACAGGAAGTAGCGTTGCAATAAGCAACGTTAGTGCTAAAGCAATTTTTTTCATTTTATCTTTTTTTCAAAAAATCCACTAATTGAGAAACGCTGGTGTTCTGGAAAATAAACCGTTTTTTGTTATCTAACAAAAACAGGGCTGGAAATGTTTCGTAGATATAATCTGTTTGATTGAAAACGCTCATTTTTTCGTCAATGCATTCTATTCTGCAGGAAATGGGATTCATTTCTTTCCACTGAACTTTATTTTCTCCAACATAAACGGATAGAATAGTAAGTTTGCCTGATTGTGTAGCATCGTTTATCGTTATTGAGTTTTTAAGACTATCACTTACGGAGTGACAGTCTTCGCAGTCAATGTCGTTTAGGTAAAGTAATGTGTATTTACTGTCAATCTCCTTTAATGAAACCTTCTGACCCTCTCTGGTTTCCATATAAAAGTCGGGTGCTGTCATTGCTGGACGGCATCCTGAAAATGCTATTATAAGAATAATTGTTATGGTTAGTAAGATTGTTCGCATAGCATTGCAAATGTATGAAAAAAATCATAACTTTACCAATCAAATTCAATGGAAATGAAAAAGACAATAGCAATATTAACTGGTGCCGGCATGAGTGCAGAAAGTGGAATCAAAACTTTCCGCGATGCTGATGGACTTTGGGAAAACTATCCGGTTATGGAAGTTGCAAGCCACACTGGATTTCTTAGAAATCCTGCACTCATTCATAAATTTTATAATGAGCGTCGTAAGCAACTTGTTGAGTGCAAGCCAAATGCAGGCCATTATGGAATTGTTGACCTTGAAGAAAAGTTTAATGTTAAGGTTATTACCCAAAATGTTGATAATCTGCACGAAAAGGCAGGCAGTTCATCAGTTCTGCATCTTCATGGAGAATTGATGAAGGTTGAGGCTGTTGATAATGAGAATCTGGTTTTTGAACTTTCTGAAGACAATCTTGAGACATCAGTCGATACTGTTATTGAAGGACATAAAGTACGTCCCCACATTGTATTTTTTGAAGAGCCTGTTCCTAACATCACCATAGCGGCTAAAATTGTTAAAGATGCTGATATTGTTGTTATTATAGGCACTTCAATGGTTGTCTATCCCGCAGCGGGACTATTATACTACGCAAAACCGGGAACTCCAATATACTATATAGACCCGAACCCGGCGAAGATTGAAGCCAGTGGCGTTACGGTTATTGCCAAGACTGCGACAGAAGGGGTAAAGGAATTAAAAGAAATGTTACTATAAATGTAAAAAGCGTCGCAAATATCTGCGACGTTTTTTATTATTTTACGCAGAATCTGTTTAAAATTATCTCCACCTCTTTTTCCATTCGCGGAACTGTTACTATGCGGTATGAATCATATAAAAGGGTGAAGAATTACCAGATTCATCTTGCTTATCTTCAAGCCGTAATTTTTTTTCAAGAATATAACGGTACAAGTTTTCTGCAAACAGTAATGGATATAGGAAGTATCAGTCAGATGCTCCAGCCCGTTAATGCCATTATCCCATTTGTTGATTTCGTCCGGGTCAATTTTTGAACTGCGTTTCCAGTCAAACATTTCGTATGTGCCGTCTTCATTTGAGCATAACAGGTCAATTGTCCCAGCAATTTTTCTATCAAAGTCGCAAACTTTCCATTCTGTACGGAACGGTGTAAATGGAACTTCTTCCTTGAATTTCAAGAAATGATTCCATTCCTTTTCAATAGAAGTTGTGTCTTCTTTTGAAAGGTATTCTCCTTCAAAGCGCATATTGCACCTCATAGCAGCATCTGTTTTTCCGTTAAGGTAATTTTCAATCTGCAAATGAAGGAAAGTGCCGGCTTGAGTAGCAAAGCAGCCCTTGCATTCCCATTCTTCGCGTAGCACTGCTGCATCATTCTCGTTTCCATAGCATTTTCTAAGACTCCAGTACTCCGCATCAAATTCCTTGAAGAATTGTCGTATAACATTGCTGACAGATGTTAGAGTGTTACCGTCTTTATCCGTATATGTATGTGTCGATTCTTCAAAATTTATCATATTGTCTTGCTCAAACTGCAGTGTTGAGCCATTGAGATTCTTCATGTTGTAATATTTTTTACAAAAGTAATGAAAGGATAGTTGATAATAAAACAAAAACAATTATTTCCGCCATTTTTGTTTAAAAGAGTAACCATACAAAAGGGGTTTAACGAAAAATGTTAAAAACTGAAAACTGATATGCTTTACTTTTTAAAAGTCCTTAAAGTTTTGATTTATACCTTTTCACCTATTGACAAAGACAATCTGTTTTTTTAAATTTGCAAACGTAAGAGTTAAAAAGATGCGAAAAACTTCTCATAATAATGGTAATGGTAATTTCGGTATTTGTATCGAATGCTCAAACCGTCATCAAAGGTGATATTTCTACCGCAACAGGTAAGGATATTGTCAGTGAGGCGATGGAGCATATCGGTACTCCTTATCGATATGGCGTTTCCAATCCTAATAGAGGTTTTGACTGCTCAGGCTTTACTTCTTATATCTACAAGCAGATGGATATTAGTTTGCCTCGCTCTTCAAAAGGTCAGTTTCAGAAAGAGACGGAAATAACAGACCCTCGCCAGTTAAAGAAAGGTGACCTTGTTTTCTTTAAAGGAAGAAGTAGCCGCAGTCGTAATATCGGTCATGTAGGTATTGTGACTAACGTTAATAAAGAAACTGGTGAATTTTCCTTTATTCATGCAAGTTGTTCAAAAGGGGTAACTATTACCAAATCTACAGAAAAATACTATGCGAAGCGTTATATCAGTGCTTGCAGAATCCTTGAAAATCCAGAGGATGTTGAACCTTTCTGGATTCCTACATTTAAAATAATTGAATAATATCAGTTTCTTTTTTGTGTTGTAACTATGTGGTAAAATACGGTATTTAATAGCCGTAACTCATCACAAGTGTTTTTTTGCTCGGCGCACGATTAATTTCGCCCTGGAAAAAATTGTAAACTTATTTTTTCTCCTCTTGGTTTGTATTATCTTTGTAATCACAAACCTTTTGTGTAAATTATAACCTTATGGAGCAATTTAGTGTAACTATTTTGGGCTGTGCGTCGGCTAAACCCACATTCAGACATAATCCCACTTCGCAAGTTATTGACTTTCGCGGTAATCTGTTTATGGTTGATTGCGGAGAGTGGACGCAGATGCAAATGATTAAGATGAATATTAAGCCGGGAAGGCTTCGCAGGATATTTATCAGCCATTTGCACGGAGACCATTGCTATGGTCTGCCAGGACTACTCTCTACGCTTGCTCTATCGGGACATAATGGAACTGTTTCTGTTCACCTCCCTAAGGAAGGGGTTGATTTGCTCAAGCCGCTTGTCGATTTTACCGTTTCAAAGTTATCGGTAGAGTTTATTCCTTATGAATATGGGAATAATATTATTTATGAGGATAAGTCTATAACGGTAAATACTGTGCCTTTGAAGCACCGTAAGTCGTGTTGCGGTTTTGTTTTTCGCGAAAAGGAGAAGTTGCGACACATTAACCGAGAAATGATCGATTTCTACGGTATTCCTCTTTGCTATCTTAATTCTATCAAGGAGGGTAACGACTATGTCAAAACAGACGGTACCGTTATCCCTAATGAGCGATTGACAACGGCGCCCAGTCCGAGCAGGGCGTATGCCTTCATTTCAGACACTTTGCCACTAAAGGCGGTTGCCAACGAGGTAAAGGGTATCGACCTGCTTTACCATGAGGCGACTTTCGATTCTTCGCTGAAGGACAGGGCAAAGGAAACTTGCCACTCAACTGCAGCCGATGCTGCGAATATTGCCAAGATGGCTGGCGTGAAAAAACTTATGATTGGACACTTTTCTTCAAGATATACCGATAATTCACTCCTTCTAAAGAGGCTCAGGAGGTATTCCCAGAAACCATCCTTGCCAATGAAGGGCTAACTGTTAATTTATAACACTACAATAAATGGGTAACCAAAATTTTTTAGAAGCACGCAACATTGTTAAGCGGTTTGTTAACCACACTGCCCTTGATGATGTTAGTGTCAACGTTAAGCAAGGTCGCATCTTTGGTCTGCTTGGACCAAACGGTGCCGGAAAAACAACTTTAATAAGAATTATTAATCACATAACAGCACCCGATAGCGGAGAGGTTTTCTTTGACGGTCGTCCTATGGTGGCTGAGGATGTGTATAAAATTGGTTATTTACCAGAGGAGCGAGGCTTGTATAAAAAGATGAAGGTTGGCGAGCAGGCTATCTATCTTGCCCGTCTGAAGGGCCTTGACAAGGCAACGGCAACGAAGCGGTTGAGATACTGGTTTGAAAAATTTGACATCAGCCAATGGTGGAACAAGAAGGTTGAGGAACTTTCTAAAGGTATGCAGCAGAAGGTGCAGTTTATAACCACTGTCCTTCATGAGCCGCAACTGCTAATCCTCGATGAGCCTTTTTCCGGCTTCGACCCGGTAAACGCCGAGATGCTAAAGTCTGAAATACTTGCATTAAAAGAAAAGGGTCACACCATTATCTTCTCTACGCACAACATGAATTCCGTTGAAGAGATTTGTGACGATATTGCGCTAATCAACCGTTCTCATCTTGTTCTTGAAGGCTGCGTCGATGACGTGCGCCGTCAGTTCAAGTCAAATCTTTTCTATGTTGAGGCGGATTCTCAAAAGATTTTACCACCGGTGGATGGGGTGGAAATCTTGTCGATAGAAGCTGCAGGCGATACGACAAGGTACAAACTTAAAAAGCATCAGAAAATGACAAATTCAGAATTAGTTTCCGCCCTTGCGCAGAAAATAGAGATTAGTACCTTTAAAGAATTTATCCCGTCGATGAACGAAATCTTTATTAAGGTCGTTGGCGAGCAGAACATTCAACAACCCCTAAACAGTAGCAACTATGAGCAGTAAAATATGGATTGTCGTGCAGCGTGAGTTTACGACTTATGTTAAGAAAAAATCCTTTATTATAATGACTATTCTCGCTCCATTTCTTATGGCAGCACTGATTTTCTTACCTCTTGCTCTGTCGTTTATTAAGGATTCCGACCGTCAAACGGTTGCTGTAATTGATGAAACGGGACTGTACTCTGAAATTTTCAAAAGTGATGAAAAGTATCTATTTGTTCCTACCGAAAAAATGACAGCATCATTCCGTTCGGATTCTACCGATGTTGATGCCGTTATTCAGATAACTGCAAACCTTGTTGACCATCCAACGCGTGCAGCCATATTTTCGCAGAAGGAGGTGCCATCTGATTTGCGGACATTGGTGGAAAATACACTTACCGAGAAGGTCCGCAAGCAAAAGTTTGAAAGGTATAATATCCCTGAACTGAACAGCATAGTTGATGATATGCAAAAGTCGATAGAAGTTGCTACAATTCGCTGGACTGATGAAGGGGAGCAGGAGTCTATTTCAGAAATAGCAACAGTTATGGGTATGGTTTTAACTTTCCTTATATATATGTTTGTTCTTTCTTATGGATCAATGGTTATGCAAGGTGTTATGGAAGAGAAGACAAACCGTATCGTTGAGTTGATAGTGTCGAGCGTAAAGCCTATAGAACTGCTGCTTGGAAAAATTATAGGCATTGGTTTGGTCGGACTTTTCCAGATGCTTATCTGGGGATTGTTGCTAACTATTATAACAGGAGTTGCCGGCATTTTAATAGGAATACCTATGGGTTCTGCAGTTGATGCTTCTTTAGTGTCTAATCCCTCTGTAGATACAGACGCTTTGAAGATAATATCTGCACTTTCATCGCTTCCAATTCTGGAAATAGGAATTTTGTTCATTGTTTATTTTATTGGAGGCTATTTGCTTTATGCTTCAGTTCTTGCAGCGCTTGGCTCTGCAGTCAATGACCCTCAAGATTCGGGGCAGTTGATGATGCCGGTAATGATATTGATGATGTTTGCCTTTTATGCCGGCTTCTACAGTTCTCAAAACCCTGAAGGGCCGCTTGCTTTCTGGTGCTCGTTTATCCCATTCACTTCTCCACTTGTAATGATGGTAAGAGTTCCGTTTGGCGTGCCAATTTATCAGGTGATAATATCATTGTTCATGTTGTTTGGATTTACAGGCTTCCTACTGTGGGTTTCTTCAAAAATATATCGTGTTGGAATCCTTATTCATGGCAAGAAACCGTCGTTTAAGGATATATATAAATGGCTTAAATATTAAGCATTTAACTTTAATTTTTTAAATTGTCAGCCAATTTAACAGATTATCGGCTTGATTGCTGAACTTTGTGCTCTTTTTATGTGTTATTAAAGTGCATAAGGATAAGTAAAATTGTTCGATAAGTTTGTAAAATTGGTTGATGTGTTATTTGGCTATGTTTTTTAGCATAATTTATAGATTTGGGGATGAATATTGTGATATATATCATATTTCTAAGGCTTGAAAAAATAGTAACTTTGCGAACAGTTTTTAGGTTGAAAGGTAAGAAAACAATAAAATAACAATAGATTAGAAACAAAACCACATGAAAAGAATGAAAAATTTCAGACTTTCAAAACCGGTCGCATTGTTAGGACTTGTGATTGGACTTGCAGGTACTTCATGCTCTGACAATGGTCAGCAGCAAGCACAGCAAACAGCCCCGAGCATTGCAGTAATGACAATCAGTAAGACCGATGCTGAATTGGAAACAACCTATCCGGCAATTATCAAAGGTAAAAAGGATGTCGATATTCGTCCTCAGGTTTCAGGATTCATAACTAAGGTATGTGTTGAAGAAGGACAGCATGTCTCAGCTGGGCAAACCTTATTCATCATTGACCAAGTTCAAATGGAAGCAGCGGTTGCGCAAGCAGAGGCAGCAGTTGCTGTTGCTCGTGAAAGTTGCAATAGTGCAACTATTACAGCAAAAAACAAGGAAAAATTGTTTGCTAAAAACATTATCAGCGAATACGAAAATCAATTAGCACAAAATAGCCTTGCATCAGCAAAGTCACAACTTGCACAAGCACAGGCTGCTTTGGTTTCTGCTAAGAAAAACCTATCTTATACAGTTGTTAAATCTCCGTCTGCTGGTTATGTAGGTGCAATTCCAAACCGTGAAGGTTCTCTTGCATCTCCTTCTTCAGCAACACCGTTGACTACGGTTTCAGACATTTCTGAAGTTTATGCGTATATTTCATTTAATGAAAAGCAGGTGCTTGAAATGACAGAAGGCGGTAAAATGACTCTTGCACAGGCAGTTTCTGCTTTGCCAAGTGTTAAATTGCGTCTTGCAGACGGAACAGAGTACCAAAATGAAGGAAAGGTATCAACAGTTACGGGTAATATAGATAATTTGACAGGTTCTGCTTCTGTCAGAGTTTTGTTTAAGAACGAGAACGGCATGCTTCGAAGCGGTTCAACTGGTTCAGTTGTGTTCCCTGTAACTAAGAAAAGCGTAATATTGATTCCTCAGAATGCAACAACAGAAATTCAGGACGTGAAATATGCATACGTTGTTAACGATTCAAATAAGGTCGTTTCTAAGCCAATTCAAGTTCTTTCAAACAATGACGGCAAGAACTATGTTGTAACCGAAGGTTTGGAACCAGGTCAGAAAGTTGCAGTAGAAGGTGTTGGCGTTATTGTTAGAGACGGCGTTGTCATCAATCCAGTTGATGCAGCGGCTAAAGCAGCGCAAGCACAACAGAAATAGTTAAAAACTAAGATTTTCAAAAAATGAAATTAGATAACTTTATCAACCGTCCTGTGCTCTCGACGGTAATCTCAATATTCATCGTGATATTGGGTATTGTCGGTTTGTTGTGGCTGCCGGTAACCCAGTATCCAGACATCGCACCTCCAACAATTTCGGTTACAACGACCTATACCGGTGCAGATGCCAAAACAGTGTTGAACTCCGTTATCGCCCCTATTGAGGAGCAAATCAATGGTGCTCAAGGTATGACCTATATGGAATCAACAGCAACGAATACAGGTAGTGCAACAATCAACGTGTACTTCGAGCAAGGTTTCGACCCTGATATGGCTGCTGTTGACGTTCAGAACCGTGTTGCAAAAGCGCAGAACATGTTGCCGGCTGAAGTTACAAAAGTCGGCGTTATCACACAGAAGCGTCAGTCTTCTATGTTGGTGGTATTTTCTCTTTTGTCGCCTGACCATTCTTACGATAACGAGTTTATCGAAAACTATATGAAGATTAACGTTATCCCGCAAATACAGCGTGTATCAGGTGTGGGTGACGCGATGGTCTTCGGTGCCGATTATTCTATGCGTATATGGTTGAAGCCTGATGTGATGGCTCAGTACCACCTTATGCCTGCTGATATCACAGCGGCTCTTGCTGAACAGAATATTGAGGCTGCTCCTGGTCAGTTTGGTGAAAGCGGTGACCAGTCATTCCAGTACGTTATGCGTACAAAGGGACGTCTCGTAACTCCAGAAGAATTTGATAACATCGTTCTCCGTGCTCAAGATAATGGAGAAATTCTATATTTGAAGGACGTTGCAGAAGTTGAACTCGGTCGTTTGAGTTACGGCTTTAAGAACAAGACAAACGGATGTCCGTCAACAACATCTGCTGTATTCCAGACAGCAGGTTCAAATGCGACAGAGGTTGTTAATGGAGTGTTGAACGTTATTGAACAGGCTAAGATTGATTTGCCTAAAGGTCTTGAGTTCAACGTTTCAATGAACGTTAACGACTTCCTTTTTGCTTCTATTCATGAGGTATTGAAGACTCTTGTTGAGGCATTCCTTCTTGTGTTCCTTGTTGTGTATATCTTCTTGCAAGATTTCCGCTCAACATTGATTCCGGCTATTGCCATTCCAGTAGCGTTGATAGGTACATTCTTCGGCCTTTACCTTATCGGGTTCTCTGTAAACCTTCTTACTCTTTCAGCTTTGGTGCTCGCCATTGCGATTGTGGTCGATGACGCCATTGTCGTCGTTGAGGCGGTTCACGCCAAATTGGATGAAGGTTATCAGTCAGCGCGTATAGCGTCTATTGATGCCATGAGGGAAATCGGCGGTGCTATCGTATCCATTACTTTGGTTATGATGCTTGTGTTCGTGCCGGTATCATTTATGCCAGGTACTTCAGGTGTGTTCTACCGTCAGTTCGGTTTGACAATGGCTATTGCCATCGGTCTTTCAGCCTTGAATGCGTTGACTCTTTCTCCTGCTCTTTGTGCAGTGTTCCTTAAACCTCATAAGAAAGATGAAGAAGCAGAAGAAGGCAGTGGAAAGCCGAGTAAGAAACCGTCACTTGTACATAAATTCCATAGTGGATTTAACAAGATGTTTGACGCTGTTCTTGTAAAGTATAAGAAGTATGTTCAATTCTTTATTGACCATAAGATTACATCATTCAGTATTGTTGGTGCAAGTATAGTAGCATTGGTTGCTTTGATGGTTTCAACATCATCAGCCCTTGTTCCTAATGAAGATACAGGCGTTTTGTTCTGTATGGTCGATATGCCACCGGCAACATCTTTTGAAAAGACTGAAAAGACAATGGCAGAAGTTGATGCTATCCTTGGAGAAAACTCTGCGATTGCTTCTCGTACAGAAATTCTTGGATACAGTTTCTTGGCAGGACAAGGTAATACATACGGTACTTTCATTGTTAAGTTAAAAGACTGGGAAGAGCGTACAGATGATCAGAGTGCTGAAAAGGTTCTCGGACAGATTTACTATCAGGTTAAGCAAAGAATCAAAGACGGTAATGTCTTGATTTTCCAACCACCAATGATTTCCGGTTATTCGGTAACCAGTGGTTTTGAAATTAAGATGCAAGATAAGACAGGTGGAGATATTAACAAGTTCTATCAGACGGTTCAGGGATTCCTTGCAAAACTTAACCAGCGTCCTGAAATTCAGAGAGCATACTCAACATTTAATCCGTCATATCCGCAATATATGGTTGATATAGATGTTGCCAAGGCTAAGCAGGCAGGTATTTCGCAAAGCACTATCTTGTCAACTTTGCAAGGCTATTATGGTGGTATGTATGTGTCTAACTTCAACAGATTCGGTAAGTTCTACCGCGTTATGATGCAGGCTAATCCAGAGTCTCGTATCAACCCGGAAACGCTCAATCAAGTTAAGATTAGAAACGGTAACGAAATGGCTCCAATTACAAATTTTGTGAAATTGCGCAGAGTTTACGGACCAGACTCTTACACTCGTTTCAACCTTTATACATCAATTGCTGTTAGTGGTATGCCTAACCCGGGCTTCTCAAATGGTGATGCAATTAATGCAATCCGTGAGGTTGCCGCAGAAACGTTGCCACAAGGTTACACTTATGAATTTGCTGGTATGACCCGTGAGGAAGCGCAAAGTTCTCCTATGTCAACGGCTATTGTATTTGGTCTTTGCTTGCTCTTTGTATATTTGTTGCTTTCTGCTCAGTATGAAAGTTATGCATTGCCTTGGGCGGTTATCCTCTCAATCCCATTTGGTTTGATGGGTTCATTCCTTTTTGCAAAGATATTTGGCATCGACAACAATATCTATTTGCAAATCGGTTTGATTATGCTTATCGGTCTATTGGCTAAGAATGCAATCCTTATTGTAGAGTTCGCTCTTGACAGACGTAAGACAGGAATGAGCATTACAGGTGCAGCCGTTGCAGGTGCAGCCGCTCGTCTTCGTCCGATTTTGATGACCTCGTTTGCCTTGATTATCGGTTTGCTTCCGTTGATGTTTGCAAGTGGTGTTGGTGCTAACGGTAACAGTTCTCTTGGTACAGGTGCTGTAGGAGGTATGCTTATCGGTATGATTCTTCAGATTTTCATTGTACCGGCTTTATTCGTTATCTTCCAGAAGATTCAGGAAAAGATTACACCAATCAAATGGAATGATACCGTTAATACTGATATCCAAGATCAGATTGAACAATACAACCATTAATTGAATTATTATGAAGCAAAGAAATATAATAATGACTGCTTTTGCGATGGTATTTGCCATCGCAATGGGCAGTTGCCATATCTATAAAAAATTCGAGTTGCCAGATACTGGTATTTCTGCTGAAATTGCAGAGGCTCAGAAGCAGGAGGTTGACTCTCTTGCTTTGGGTAATCTCGAATGGGATAAAGTGTTTACAGATCCGCAGTTGCAGGCATTGATTCAGATTGCACTTGACAAGAACGTGGATCTTGAAAATGCTCGACTTAATGTTGAAATGGCGAATGCGCAACTATTGGGTGCAAAATTGAATTATTTGCCGCAGTTCTCTCTATCGCCAAATGTGGGTACTGCCTCATACGGCGGGTCTAAAATAACCAAGGACTCTTGGTCATACCAGATTCCGGCAAATGCAAGTTGGCAGATTGACTTATTTGGAGGTTTGCTAAACGGTAAGAGAAAGGCTCAGGCTTCGGTTCTGCAAACTAAAAATTATCAGCAGGCTGTTCGTTCAAATATAATCTCTGCTGTTGCCAATTGCTATTACACATTGGTAATGTTGCAGCAGCAGTTGGAATTATCAAAAGAAACGGCTAAACTTTGGGGTCAAAGCGTTCAAACAATGTCAGACCTTAAGGAATCTGGCCGATATACAGAAGTTGCTGTTGTTCAAAGCAAGGCTAACTATGCTGCAATTCAAGCACAAATACCTGCTCTTGAATTGCAAATACATCAAACACAAAGCACATTGTCTTTGCTTTTGAACTCAATGCCACAAACATGGACTATAGATACAGACTATCAGCCGACATTCCCTAAATATATGGAGGAAGGCGTTCCTATGAAGTATCTTGCAATCCGTCCTGACGTAAAGGCAGCAGAGCAGGCTTTTGCTATTGCATATTACAGCACTAACGAAGTTCGCTCATCTTTCTATCCGAATATAACAATTTCGGCTAACGGCGGTTTCACGAACCTTATCGGTAGTGTTATCATGAATCCGGGAAAATGGTTTTACCAACTTGCAGCTTCTTTAGCAATGCCTCTTTTCAGAAGTCAGAATATCGCAAATCTGAAGTCTGCCAAGGCTGCTCAACAACAGGCTCTTAATACATTTGAATATACTGTAATGAGTGCATCTGCTGAAGTTTCTGACGCTCTCGTTTCTTACAATAAGAATGCTGAACGTGTTAAATTGCTTGATGAGCAAGTTAAAAACCTTGAGAAAGCAGTGGAATATAATAATGATTTGCTATCTTTAGGCACTGCAACATACTTGGAGGTATTGACTGCGCAGCAATCTTTGCTATCCGCTCAAATGTCTAAATTGCAATGTGATTTGGCGGCTAAGCAATCTGCAATAAGTCTATATCAATCTCTTGGTGGTGGTAGATAGTTGTTAACTCCTTAAAAAACAAAACTATGATTAGTCCATTGGCTTATGTTGACCCAGATGCTAAATTGGGTAAGAATGTGGTAATACATCCTTTTGCCTTTATTTACAAGGATGTTGAGATTGGCGATAATTGTGTGATATATCCTTATGTTAGCATTATGAATGGTGCAAGACTGGGGAAAAATATCAAAGTCTATAACGGTGCTATTATCGCGGCTGACCCTCAGGACTTCCGTTGGAAAGGCGAGAAGACTTATTGCACAATAGGTGACAATACTATTGTTAGAGAACAGGTAATTATCAACCGAAGCATACATGAAGGAAAGGCAACTTCTGTCGGTGCAAACTGTTTTCTAATGGCAGAGTGCCACATTGGGCATGATTGCAATATTGCTGACAAGTGCGTGCTTGGTAACAGTTCTCAACTTTCTGGTGATGTCAAGATTGATACATGTACAATTCTTTCTACCTCTGTAAAGGTTTACGGTGGTAGCAGAATCGGTACCTGGGCATTCATTAAGGGAGGTTGCAGAATATCGGGTAATGTTCCTCCATACGTTATTATGGCCCATAATCCTGCTATGTACTATGGTGTGAATGCCGCAGTTATGCGAACTAAGCCAGACCTTTTCTCTGAAGATAGAATTGATGATATTGCCAAGGCTTACAGGCATATATATCAGTGCAATGTGTCTATTTTCAATGCAATTAAGCGTATTCAGGCTGACGTTGCTGAAAGTGAGGAGAAAAAGGAGATTCTTTCATTTATAAAGAATTGCAATAATAAGATTATTGCATTGCCGAGAATCGACGAATACTAATTTGATTTTAAACATTCTTAAAAGAGGCGAAAACCTTACGTTTTCGCCTCTTTTCTTGATTTATATTGAAATTGTTACGATATTTGCCTTATAAATTTTATGGAAATGAAAAAGAAGACTAATGTCCTTGCAGTGATATTTCTCATTGCAATTTTGGCTACGGCCTGTAAAAATGATAATAAGGCAAGTGTAGAATTTATCCCAAAGCAGCCGGATTATACTTCTGCTGATATGTGGTATGAGGTAAAAAACGATGTTGACGGAAGTGGTATCGATGTTTTCTATGTGCCTTCAACATGGGAGTTTGACTGGACTTCAAGTGATGGGACAGTATGCCATTATGCAGATGTATATAATCCTAAGCATACAGCCAATATGGCTATCGAAATGAAAAAGATTTCCGATTATATGGCTGACCAAAACAATTTCTATTCACCCTATTACCGACATATAACGCTAAATACTTGGGCAACGCTAAATGAGGATACAATAGCCAATCGCTACAGCCGGGTTTCGTGGCTTGATGTAAAGGCTGCTTTCGATGAGTTTCTTAAAACAAAAAACAAAAATCGGCCTTTTATTCTTGCTGGATTTAGCCAAGGGGGAAAAAGTGTTGTCGAGTTGTTGAAGACGCTTGACAGTGAAACTTATTCAAGAATGGTAGCGGCATACGTTATCGGATATAAGGTAGAGCCGAAAGATATGGAGGAGTCAAGCAATATCAAACCTGCTACTTGTGCAGACGACACAGGCGTTACTATCTGCTATAATTCTGTATCTGATGTCAAGCATATCAAGCCAATTGTAAGTGCTCCAACAGTGATGTGCATTAACCCTGTTAACTGGACTATCGACGGTACTGTTCTTGTCGTTGACGGTTATGACGGGTCGCAATTGCCGAATATCCTTGATATTTTGAATGTAGGTGATTATCATGGGGCTGAACCGTGGTTATATAGCGAATGCCTTCGTGAAAATATCAAAACTCGCAAAGAAGCCTATTTCAACACGGTAAAACATTAATTATTGGCATAAGAAGGTAATCCTATAACTTATAACCATACGAGATGATGAATAATCATCATCTCGTATGGTTTTTTATTGAATAAGATTAATTTGTATATGTGTCTTTCCCTTGCAGTAGAAGGATATAAATGCAAACTATATTATAACATCCTCTTTAGCACAAAAAAACAATCTAATATCAAAATAATAACGTGGTTATATACTTTGAAATGACATTTCTATTGTATAAATTTGCTGACAACTATTAAGGCAATTCAATATATGAAAACCAAAGGATTTACAGTATGTTTGCTGGCAGCATTGCTGCTCTGTTCTTCTTGTTCAGACAAGAGTGCGTCGAAAGAAAGTGTTCCAAACGTCAGGCTTTATTCTGTGAAAAGGGCTGTCGGTACTAATAGCGATGAGTTCCCAGGCAGGGTGGTTGCGGCTGAAGAGGTTAATATGGCTTTTAAAGTTAGTGGCAATCTTAAGGAAGTTTACGTTAATGAAGGTTCTAAGGTGTCTAAGGGACAGTTGATTGCCGAAATAGACCCACGTGATTATCAAGTCCAGTTAGATGCAACAGAGGCAGAATACCATAGTGTTAAGGCTGAAGCGGAAAGAGTGATAGCACTATATTCAGATAGTGTCGCTACCGCTGATGAGTACGATAAGGCAAGGTACGGATTGAAACATATAACAGCAAAGTTGGAAAATGCTAAGAATCAGATGTCTGATACTAAGATTTATGCTCCTTTCAATGGGTTTGTTCAGAAAAGACTTTATGATCCACCAACTGTAGTCGCTGCAGGAATGCCTGTTATTACGCTTGTTTCAAATGGGAAACAGGAAGTTGAGATAAATATTCCTTCTTCAACATTTATGAACAGGAAGAATATCATATACGCCTATGCTAAGTTCGATTATCTGCCAGAGCGGCAAGTTCCTTTAGTTTTGACTAATGTCACCCCTAAAGCAAATGCTAACCAACTTTATGAGGCTCGTCTTGAATTGCCATCTGATTTGTCTCCCACTCCTTCTCCAGGAATGAATACGCTTGTTACTCTCGTTACCGGAACAGAAGAGAGCAACAAAACAGAAATTCCTACAACTGCCTTGTTCAAAAAAGATGGGAAAAGTTGCGTATGGCTTTATGATGAAAAAAAGCAAACGATAAGCAGCAAGGATGTTGTTGTTGAAAGACTGCATTCTGACGGTTCGGCTATAATTTCTGAGGGCATTGATTATGGTAATGTTATTGTTTCAGTTGGTGTCCATAAATTATATGAAGGTCAAAAAGTCAGACCTTTGAAGGAAAAATCTAAAACAAACATAGGAGGATTATTATGATTGATTTAGGTAAATGGGCTTTCGAAAATAAGAAACTTGTTTACTTTATTGTTGCGGTGCTGCTTTTAGGCGGTATTTTTTCCGCATATCAGATGAGTAAACTTGAGGATCCGGAGATAAAGGTTAAAACGGCAATGGTTGTTGCTGTCCGTCCTGGTGCATCTGCGCATGAGATGGAGATGGAAGTTACAGAACCTCTTGAAAAGAAAATCAGGGAAATAGGTGAAGTAGATTATGTCTATAGTTGGTCATATAATGACCTTTCATTGATAGAAATTGAAATGAAGAGTACTGTTCCAGATGACGACATTGAGCAGTGCTGGGACTTGCTTCGCAGAAAAGTTTCTGATACCGATTTGCCTGCAGGAACAACAGCAAAGGTTGAAGATGATTTCGGGTTAGTCTATGGTATGTTTTATGCTCTTACGGGCGACGGCGTTGATGAAAAGAAATTGTCTGACTATGCACGTCTTATCCAGAGAGAATTGACTAATATCAAGGATGTTGCCAGAGTTTCGATCTATGGGGAACTTGAAGAGTGTGTCAATATTGAGATGCAGCCGGAAAAAATGGCTACGCTTGGTGTTTCTCCTGCAGAAGTATTGACAACTTTGAACGGTCAGAATGGCATATTTTATACTGGATATTATGACAATGGGCCGAAGCGTGTAAGGGTTACTGTAAGTGACAAGTTCCGCAAGGTGGAGCAAATTCGCAATATGATTATCCAAGGTCATGAAGATGACCAGTTGAGATTGGCTGATATTGCAAAGGTAGAGGAAGGATATGCTACTCCTGTAAGAAACTCGCTGAAGTACAACGATGACCATGCTATTGGTTTTGCAGTTGCTGGGGCATCCGGCTCTGATATTGTCAAGGTTGGTAAGCAAGTGGAGAAAAGGCTTGCAGAACTCAAGGCAGACCATTTTCCTGCCGGGGTGGAATATCATCAAGTTTTTTATCAGCCTGAAAGGGTTACTGATTCGCTAAATACGTTTTTCCTGAATTTAATAGAGTCTGTGATTATTGTTGTTGCTATACTTATGTTGACAATGGGTATTAAGAGTGGCATTATCATCGGTATAAGTCTTGTAATTATAGTTATTGGCTCTTTCTCGATTTTAGGTATCCTTGATGGTTCAATGCAGAGAGTATCGCTTGCAGCTTTTATTCTTGCTATGGGTATGCTTGTTGACAACGCTATAGTTATTGTTGATGGAATACTTGTTGATATTAAGCGCGGTAAGCCAAGACGTGAGGCTTTGACGGCTATTGGGAAAAAGACAGCCATGCCTCTGCTTGGAGCAACACTGATTGCAATACTTGCTTTTCTTCCTGTATTTTTGTCACCTGATACTGCTGGTGTATATGTTCGTGACTTGTTCATTGTCCTTGCCGTGTCATTGCTATTGAGTTGGGTGCTTGCTTTGATTCATGTTCCATTGATGGCTGACAGGTGGCTAAAACCGAAAGTGAATGATAAGGAGGAATTATATAGTGGAAAGGTTTATGACTGGCTTCGCTCGTCGCTTAATTTCACATTGAGGCATAAAGTGTCATCAGTTGCTGTTGCCATCGGTTTGGTGCTTTTTAGCCTTTATGGCTACAGGTTTATGAAAAACGCCTTTTTCCCGGATATGGAGTATAACCAGTTGTATCTGGAGTACAAACTTCCTGAAGGGACCAGTTCTACACAAGTAGAGAAGGACCTTGACGAGATAAGGGCATATCTTAAAACAAGGAAGGAGATAAGGGATATAACAACATCTATTGGCGGAACTCCGGCGAGGTATAACCTCGTTAGGAGTATAGCAACTCCATCGCTTTCTTATGGTGAGTTGATTATTGATTTCGAATCGCCTGAAGCGTTGGAGGATAATATGGCAGAAATAGAGAAGGAACTCAAACAGCGTTTCCCGGATGCTTATCTTAAAATGAAAATGTACAATATCATGTATAAGAAATATCCAATTGAAGTGCTGTTTACAGGTCCAGACCCTGCCGTTTTGCATGCTCTTGCAGACTCAACGAGGAGGATTATGGAAGCGGCACCAGAGGTATATTCAATAACTACCGATTGGGAACCTGCTGTTCCGTTGCTTGATATAGACTATGAGCAGGCTTCTGCGCGCCGTTCCGGTTTGACAAGGCAGGATATTTCAACATCTGTCCTAACGGCAGCGGGTGGCATTCCTGTTGGCGATTTCTATGAGGGGACGCACAAGAATACAATTTACCTAAAATGTGCTGGTCCTAACGGCGAGAAAATGGATAATTTGGAGAACGTTCCGCTATTCTCTATGATACCTGATTTTAGTGAGGCTTTTAATGAGGAAACCTTGCTTAAAATTAAGTCAGGTGTTATCGACAGTGACGAGATAATTCGCGCGATAATGCAGACTACTCCGTTGAAGCAGATTGGTAAGGGTATTGTTGTCAAATGGGAAGACCCGGTTGTTCCGAGGTATAATGGTCAGAGGGCACAAACAATAATGTGCTCTCCTGTTCCAGGCATTGAGACAGAAAAGGCTCGCCTTGCCATTGCCGATAAGATTGAGAGTCTGCATTTGCCTGAGGGTTACAGTCTCCAATGGAAGGGAGAAAGGGATGCGAGCACTCAGACGATGTATTATCTGTTTATGAACGTTCCTTTGGGGGTTGTTCTGATGATTGCAATTCTTATTATGCTATTCAAGGATTATAAGAAGCCTCTTATTATCATTTGCTGCGTGCCTTTACTTGCTATTGGAATTGTTGGGGCAATGCTTCTTACAAGTCAGCCTTTTACATTCTGTGCTATTGTTGGTGCTTTGGGGCTGGTTGGTATGATGATAAAAAACTGTATTGTTCTTATGGATGAGATAGAGGAGCAGATAAAAGGCGGTATGCCACCGGCAAAGGCTTTGGTTACAAGTTCCGAAAGCCGTCTCAGACCAGTTATGATGGCTTCGCTGACAACAATTCTCGGTATGATTCCTCTGTTGAGTGATGTTATGTTCGGTTCGATGGCTGCAACTATTATGGGTGGACTTCTGTTCTCTACGGTTGCAACCTTATTCTTCGTTCCAATTTTATATGCTATTTTCTTTAAAATTAAGACAAGATGAGAAAAACTATATTATTAATACTTGCGGCACTTCCTTTGATTGCTTTTTCGCAAGCGGCATTGACGCTTGACAAATGCCTTTCTATGGCAAAGGAAAACAATAAAAGTCTTCGTGCGTCGGAGTATAAGCAAGAGGCGTTTCAGTACGGAAGAAAAAGTTCTAAAGCGCTGTTTTTTCCGACTGTATCGTTGACGGGAAGCGTCATGTATTCCAATACAACTGGGTCTTATTCAAGTGGGTCTGGAATGTTGCCGGTTCTTGGCCCTGATGGGAAACCTTCAGGGCAGGTCGCTTATTTTCCAGGTCTTAATCTTGATTATGAACTCGGGTGGATTTTTAATGGAGGAGTGAAACTTGAGCAGCCTATTTATATGGGTGGAAAGATTCAGGCTGGTTATAAAATGTCAAAGTTAGGACATGAGTTAGCCATACAGAACAGACGTTTGACTGAATCTGAGGTGATTGTTGAAACATCAAAGGCTTATGCAAACGTTGTTAAGGCAAAGGAAATGGTAGCAGTTGCAAAAGCGTATGGCGCTTTGCTTGATGAATTGATGAGGGCGGTAGAAATTGCAAAGAATAGAGGAATGAAGTCAAGCAATGATGTATTAAAAGTAAAAGTAAAGGCCAATGAGTGCGAACTAAATTTGCGTAAGGCAGAAAATGCTTGCAGATTGGCAAAGATGAATCTATGCCATTATATCGGCAAGCCTCTGACAGAGGATTTGGACGTGACTTCCACGTTGCCAATGGCTGGAAAAGCCGAGGGAACTGTTTCGGATATCGTTAACCGCCCTGAGTTTATTATGGTGGAGCATAAGAGTGAACTTGCCAAGCAAAAGGTCAATATTGCAAGGAGTGACTATTTGCCGCAGGTTGGACTTGTAGGGCAGTTTGGTTATTCTCGTGGGTTTGACCTTAGTGGTCAAAATCTGCTTGACGGTTGGGGCTTTCTTGTTGGTGTTCAGGTCTCTATCCCTTTGATTGATGCTGGAAACAAGATTAATAAGATAAAATATGCAAAAGCCGAGTATGCTCAGTATGAAGCAGAAAGAGAAGATGTCAATGAGAAGTTGAGGCTTGATATTGCGCGCTCGTTTAATAATCTTGATGAAGCGTATTTGGAGCATAAACTTGCTAAGTCGTCAGTCGATGCAGCGGAAGAGAATCTAAGGGCAAGCAAATTGCAGTATGAAAGGGGAACGGAAACTATTTCCGACCATCTTGAGGCTCAGGCAATATGGCAACAGGCAAAGACTACACTTATAGAGGCGGAAACAAACTGCTTCCTTCGCTGGATTGAATTTCAGAAAGCAACAGGCGCATTGAATTAATCGGCGTTTATTCCTTTATGTCGAGTATGGCTTTTAGGCGTGCTTGGCATGCGGCTTTTCCGCCGTATGACGGATGCCTTATGTAGTCCGCTCCCAGTCGGTTGCTTGCAGCCCTCCCGAGTCCGTAGATTCGCTTGATGTTAAATGCGGAAAGAAGGTTCTGGAGAATTGCGTAACCGAGTTCGATTTCTGCTTTTGACGGTGTTCTGTTCACTTGTCCGTCGTCGAAAGGGTAGAAGGGGTATATATTCCATAAAAGAGGTTTTTTGTAGCTCTTTCCAATAATTTCCCATATAGCGTAAGCACTTTGTTCCTTTTCAGGGATGGGTTTTACTTGCAGAATGCTGTATCCTTTATTTTCGAAGAAACAGTCAGTTACAATCGTGAATTCGTCAGTAAAGGCAATACCTGTATAGTAGCAGCCGTGTATTCCTGGAGCCTCGCCAATAAGGAGAGTTTCCGGATTCTGTTTTCTCATTTCGGAGAGGTATATTGCCAGATTTTGGCGTCTTATTTTGGTAAGGCTGTCGTTTCCTTTGTAAAGGTTTATACTACGGTTGTCGAGTGGCTTGACCTTTGAAATATATTCGATAAATTCTTCCGTATTCATACCATTAAATTTGCTGGCAAAATTACATCATTTTGTAAAAAGAAAAAATCAAGGGAGTAAGTCGATTGACCTACTCCCTTGATTAAAGGATTTATTGTAGTAAAGTTAGTTACAATATTACAATTTAGGACCAGCAGCAACCAATGCTTTACCTGCTTCGTTACCTTCGAATTTAGCGAAGTTCTTGATGAAGCGAGCAGCAAGGTCTTTAGCCTTTTCTTCCCATTGACAAGCGCATTCGTAAGTGTCGCGAGGGTCAAGGATGTTAGTGTCAACACCTGGCAATTCTGTTGGAACAACAAAGTCGAAGTAAGGGATAGTCTTAGTAGGAGCCTTGTCGATAGAGCCGTCAAGAATAGCATCGATGATACCACGAGTATCGCGGATAGAGATACGTTTGCCAGTACCGTTCCAGCCAGTGTTAACCAAGTATGCCTTAGCACCAACTTTTTCCATTCTCTTAACGAGTTCTTCTGCGTATTTAGTTGGGTGCAAAGAAAGGAATGCTGCACCGAAGCAAGCAGAGAAAGTAGGAGTTGGTTCAGTGATACCGCGTTCAGTACCAGCCAACTTAGCAGTAAAGCCAGAAAGGAAGTAGTACTTAGTTTGTTCAGCGTTCAAGATAGAAACCGGAGGAAGGACACCGAAAGCGTCAGCAGAAAGGAAGATCACTTGGTGAGCGTGAGGACCCTTAGATATTGGCTTAACGATATTTTCGATGTGGTTGATTGGGTAAGAAACACGAGTGTTTTCAGTAACGCTCTTGTCAGCGAAGTCAATCTTGCCGTTAGCGTCAACAGTAACGTTCTCAAGAAGAGCGTCACGACGGATAGCGTTGTAGATATCTGGTTCGCTTTCCTTATCCAAGTTGATAACCTTAGCGTAGCAACCGCCTTCGTAGTTGAATACGCCTTCGTCGTCCCAACCGTGTTCGTCGTCACCGATAAGGAGACGTTTTGGGTCAGTTGACAAAGTTGTCTTACCTGTACCTGACAAACCGAAGAAGATAGCAGAGTCTGTTCCTTCTTTGTTAGTGTTTGCAGAGCAGTGCATTGAAGCGATGCCACGAAGTGGGTTGTAGTAGTTCATGATTGAGAACATACCCTTCTTCATTTCACCACCGTACCATGTATTGATGATAACTTGTTCCTTAGAAGTCAAGTTGAATACGCAAGCTGTTTCTGAGTTAAGACCAAGTTCCTTGTAGTTTTCAACCTTTGCCTTAGAAGCGTTGTAAACAACGAAATCTGGTTCACCGTAGTTAGCCAATTCTTCTTCAGTAGGAAGGATGAACATATTAGAAACGAAGTGAGCTTGCCATGCAACTTCAACGATGAATCTAACTTTCAAACGAGTAGCAGCGTTAGCACCACAGAAAGCGTCAACAACGTAAAGTTTCTTGTTAGAAAGTTCTTTTTGAGCGATTTTCTTCAATTCAGCCCAAGTTGCTTCAGAAACTGGCTTGTTGTCGTTTTTGTATTCGTCAGATGTCCACCAGATAGTATCTTTGCTGGTTTCGTCCATAACGAAGAATTTGTCTTTAGGTGAGCGACCTGTGTAAACACCTGTCATCACGTTAACAGCGCCAAGTTCAGTTACTTGACCCTTTTCATAACCTTCGAGTGCTGGGTTGATTTCGTCTTGATACAACTGATCGTAAGATGGGTTGTGGATAACTTCAACAGCACCTGTAATGCCGTACTTTGTTAAATCGAGTGTACTCATTTTAATTGATTATAATAGTGAATATTTCAAAAATTCAATCTTTTAAACCTTTAAATCGTCGCAAAATTACAAATTTTTTTCCAAATAACAATGTATTGTAGAAATTTTTCCTTATTAAAAATATTTAATTGGGCACTATTTGTAATATTGCTCTAATTTGTTGATTTTCATTGTATGTATAACAATTATTTTGATTGGTTTGTTCAATGGTAAAACCTGATAGGGATATTGTTATATTGTTGTTAAATTGTTACTTCGCCACTAAGGGAGCAGTTGAGATAATTTTTTACCTGTTCAGAGTCTAATCCCATTCCAAATAGGTACATGAGTTTTGTTGTAGCAGCCTCTATTGTTATATCTCCGCCACTGATGACTCCTGCTTCTGACATTGCGCAACCTGTTACGTATCTTTCGGTGTTTACACCGCCATTTACGCATTGTGTAACATTAATGATTACTATGCCGCGTTCAACTGCTTCGTGAATTGCTTTGATGAACCAGTCGTATGTTGGTGCGTTTCCTGCTCCGTAGGTTCTTAAAACAATACCTTTGATGTCAGGGGTATTAAGTGCATGGCGGAGTGTTGATTCTGTCATGCCCGGGAAGATGGAGAAGAGCATAATATTTCGGTCCATATTATACTGAACCTTTAATGGACGGTGTGCGTTGTTACGCAAAAGACGGTCCTTGTAGAATTGAATGTCAAGGCCAATTTTTGCAAGATAGGGATAGTTGTTGCTTTTGAAGGCATTGAAGTAGTCGGCACTCATCTTAGTGCTTCGATTGCCTCTCCACAAATAGTCCTCAAAGAGAATTGCAACTTCCTGTACCATAGGGTCTCCATGACTGTCGGTGGCGGCTGCTATCTGTAGTGCAGTGATTAGATTTTCTTCGCCGTCGGTGCGAACCTCTCCAATCGGAAGTTGTGAGCCAGTGATGATTACAGGCTTGTGGAGGTTTTCGAGCATAAAACTTAGGGCAGAGGCTGTGTATGCCATTGTGTCTGTTCCGTGTAGGACAACAAACCCGTCATATTCAGCATAATTGTCAGCAATGTTTGCCGCTATTTCTATCCATCTTTCCGTATCCATATTCGATGAATCGATAGGAGGGTGGAACTGGATATTGTCTATTTCATAATCAAGTTTGCGAATCTTTGGGACGTTGTCGATAAGATGAGTGAAGTCAAAAGGCTTGAGTGAATGGGTGTTAGGGTCTTCAATCATTCCGATTGTTCCACCTGTATAGATTATCAGTATCTTTGGTCTTGCCATATCGCGTTGTTATTTCTTTGTTATTGAGTGAGGATTCGTTTTCAAAATTACAATAATTATGTCACATTGCTTGAATAATCTTTGTTTTTTTCAGCACTCATATAATTGCTTTCAGATTGCTATTCTTCTGGAATGTCTCCTTCCGAGAGAAGGAAGAAGTCGTTAAAGAATAGGATATGGTCTCTTAGAGAGCGTCTCCAGTAGTCCCAGTTGTGTTTTCCTGGTCGTGTTGTAAATTCGTGCGGTATATTTCGCTTAGTCATTTCATCGTGGAGTTTTAGATTTACCTGGTAGAAGAAGTCTTCAGTACCGCAGTCAACTATTATGCTTAGTGCGTTTGGTTTAACTTTGTCGAGTTGTGCGACAACCGTGTTCTTTTTCCAATTTTCTGGGTGCTTGTCAAAAGAGCCAAGACGTTTTTTAAGGTCCCAGTTATTTGGAAATGGGGTGAAGTCCACTCCGCCACTCATAGAGCCTGCCGCTCCGAAAATATCTTGGTGACGCATGGCAAGGTAAAGAGCGCCATGGCCGCCCATACTGAGTCCGGTTATGGCTCTGCCATTGCGATTTGTTACAGTGGGGTAACTGTTGTCGATATATTCAACAAGTTCTTTCGTTACAAAAGTTTCATATTTGTATGTTGGGTCAACAGGACTGTCGAAATACCAACTTGTATCACCGTCAGGGATGACAATGAAAAGGTCTAGTTCGTCTGCATAGTCAGTAACGTCAGTCAGACTCAAATATCCTCTTAGGTTGTTGTCTCCATATCCATGAAGAAGGTAAACAGTTGGCAATTCAGTGTCGTCAACGATTTCTGACGGACGGATAACGGATACAGCGATGTCCTTGTTCATTGACTTGCTGAAAACAGTGATTGTGTCAACCTCAGCAGCCTGTGCTGAGATGAATACTATCATAGATAGTACGATGGATAAAATCTTTTTCATTATACCATATTTTTGTGGGAACAAAGATAGTGCAAGGCGAGAGCAGAAAAAAGTAAAAACGCAAGTTTTTGAATTTTTTCTGCCGAGCCGCAGCCTGTCTTATCAAAAGATAGTGCAAGGCGAGGGCGAAGACACGTAAAAACGCAAGTTTTTGAATTTTTTCTGCCGAGCCGCAGCCTGTCTTGGGCGAATTCAAAGAGGAGAGGGCAAGAATTATTGCATAAAACATAGGCAAAATCCACAAACGGTATAGTTAAACACCTACAAATTGTATAATGAATTTGCTAAGTATCTGAAATGTTGTAGATTATCAATTGGCTTGTCTTCTCTTTATTTTGCCGATTTTATTTTGCCGTGTATTCCCATCGTTTGTAGGAAGCATTGTATTTATAGTAGCCTATCAGCATGCCGTCAGCGTCGAAGACGTCGTAACGATTGTAAGAGTCGTTCCATTTCTTGTAGCCTGATATTTCTCCATTACGGTCACGAATCTCTCTTTTATCGTAGAAATCGTTATATCTTTCCGTGCTAATAAGTCTTCCGTCTTTGTCAAAGTATTCCAGTCTGTTGTAGGAGTTGTTATATTTTGAGTAGCCGGTCATTCTTCCGTTTTCATCAAAATATTCTGTGCGCTTGTAGAAGTCATTCCATTTTTCATACGATTGAGAATAGGCTGAAGCAGCCAATAGAGTCGTAGTTATCGCCACAATTATTTCTTTTTTCATAATATTTAGGTTTAAATGTTGTACTATTTAAAGAAGTTTCCGTCAATAAATCTGTATCTGCTTTCCATTTTTTTATTGATTTCCTGGCGTGGATTTGCGTCAATAAGCATTACAGGTGCAAATTCTTGTCCGTTTATAGCATCCCATTTTGGCAGTCCGTTACCATTAGGGTTTCCAGTCTTTATGAAGTTTAGAAAATATGTCATAAAGATTTTAGATACTTTATAATCTGTTTCATTCCAAGCGAAAACAGGGTTTGTTGAAAGCGTTCCCATTTGGTATTCAATGTCGGCAGAATGGACGGCACCTGGTGTTTGTGGAGCCGGCTTCGAGTTTGCGTCTTTATCCTTGACACCTCCAGCAAGTCCGCTTTCCTTTGTCTCGTCTTTCATTGCTGGTCTCGGGTGGCAGTATCTGTAGCGGAATACAGGTTGCTTGCCTTTTGCCTGCATGTCAGTCCATTTCCATGTTGAATAAGAAATGAACATATCACCGGCAAGTTCGTAGCCTTGGATTTTCAGCAAGTCTTCGTCGTTGGTGATGTTGTAAAGTTTGAATATGGTGTCAGCAGGTTGCTTGAACCAATACTCAACGGCGGGTGCGAGGTTCTCGCGCGAGATGCTTTTCCCCATGGTAAACATTCCGATGCCCATTTCTGCTGAATTGTTGCCGATAAGGCACGGAACTTGAGCCTGTTCACTGTTGGCAAAGATATCCAATGGTTGTTTCGGCATAAAGTAATTGTCAATATTGTAAACGGGAACTCCGCGAACTCTTGCTTTTTTCATTAATTCTTCGGCTGGCAGTTTGCGAAGGTCTTCAATGGAGTTGCAGCCCATTGCCTTTGCCTGGTTTATGCCGATTGCTTCCGCTTCTTTTAGCGACAGCCATTTGTTTTGGCTGAGGACAGAGCCACTTGAGCCCATTGCCTGTGCAAAAAGGTTTTTACTTAGCGGTGAAGCCATTAAGGCGCTTACCGACATGGAGCCGGCTGATTCTCCCATTATCGTTATTCGGTTAGGGTCACCGCCAAAAGCGGAAATGTTATCCTTTACCCATTTGATGGCTGCAGCCTGGTCCATGAAACCATAGTTTCCAGAACCCTTATATTCTGTTTCTTTAGATAGTTCCGGGTGGGCAAAAAAACCGAAAATACCTTCTCTGTAGTTTGCGGTAATTGCAACCACTCCGTTTTTTGCATATTCCAGACCTGCATATCGAGGCTCGCTTCCGCTACCTGCGTATAGTCCCCCGCCGTTGAAGTAGATGAATACCGGCAGATTGGCATTCTGCTCTGTTGTGGGTGTCCAAATATTGAGATATAAGCAGTCTTCACTCATTTCTTTCGTTCCAAACATCATATCACCGAAAACGGGTTCTTGCATCGGGTTAGGTCCAAAGTTGTGAGCCTTTCGTATGCCTTTCCAAGATGCAACATGTTGTGGTGCTTTCCAACGGTTCTCTCCAGTAGGAGGAGCGGCAAAGGGAACACCCTTGAAAATTTTCACTCCAGTTTCTTCAAGCCCTTCAATAATGCCGTTGAGAGTTTTTACTTGTGGGTTTGCGGCTGTTACTATAATGCTGGCTAATAGTAGCATTGATGCAAGTATTGTTTTCATAATGTATGGGTTTATAGTTTTTTTCTTGGGAATGCGTCAATAAAACTTCCAGGAGTAATGTTCCATATTTCAGTACCTATGGAATCTGCGTACGCCTTTATTTCAAAATAAGACTTGAAAGCGACATAGAAACTGTAAACTATCTGGTGCAACGGGTAGTGGAGGTATTCCATATTTACTCTTTGCTTTTCCTGCTCGTTTTCCTTGTAGAAATGCGGTTGGATAGATACCACTTCGTTGTTTTCGTTAACGGAGATGGTTTTCATCCAGGAATGGTCAGCACCGGCAATATATATCCTCTTAAATCCGGCTGCTATTGCAAGCATGATGGAAGGAATGAGAACGTTTCTCGGACGAGGCATACCAAGTCCGCTACTGAAAACTTTGTGACAGAAACCTTTAAATCCTTCAATAGGAGTGAGGTTATATCTCTCAATTCTTATGTTTTTATTTGATGCCAGTTCGCTCAATCGGCTGCTATTCTTTTTAAATGGAATAAAAAGCGTCATTTGCCAATCAACTTTAGCGAGGTTGGACCAAAGGCTTATAACGTTTTCTGCATCAGATGTAAAGAAGTGAGGGTCGGCAAGTACATAGTATTCCGGTTTCAATTCAAAGAATACGGGGGCATTGCAGGCAAAATTCACCGCCAGTTTCTTATGAGAAGCAAGAAAATAAGCAGATTCGGCAATTGTTGTGTTCAGCGAGGGACCGTTGCCGAGGATGATAATTTCCTCACCCTTGCCACTCTTTGAGATTTTGCCGAATTTAGATAGGATGATGATTTTTGCTATGCTTGCAAGAGTCTGTCCCGTTTTGCTTAGAAAGCTTGATATTATGTCCAGTTTACCCATTGTTTTCTTTTTTGCGAAGTTACTTCAAAATTTGAAAAAATACAATGAATTTATTTTTGATTAAACATAAATTTAATTAACTTTGTTATATTAACAAGGAGTAATCCTTAAAAGATGACAATAAGTTTAATTTTAAAATACAATTATCATGGCAGTGAAATTTTATAAATGTGCACATTGTGGCAATATCGTAATGAAGGTGGTTGATAAGAAGGTTCCAGTAATGTGTTGTGGCGCAAAGATGGAAGAACTTGTTCCAAATACAGAAGATGCTGCTGGAGAAAAGCACGTTCCAGTTATTACAAAAATTGACGAATGCAGAGTTAAGGTGGAAGTAGGAAGCGTTGCTCACCCAATGTTGCCAGAACATCATATTGCATTTATCTATGTAGAAACAGAAAACGGTGGTATTCGTGTTGACTTGAAGGATAAGCCAGAAGCGGAATTCTGCATATGTGCTGACAAGCCTATTGCTGCATATGAATATTGCAACTTGCATGGCTTGTGGAAGACTGAGTTCTAAAATGTGATATATAAATTAAAAAATCGCTACAAACGTGGCGATTTTTTTTGCAATTTTTTCCGTATTTGTTGTTGCTATTAATAAAATTGATTTGTACCTTTGTTGGAGTTCAATGTCATAAAATTCATGATTATGAAGTGTATATCGTTTTTGACAGTTGCTTTTTTGTTTGTCTTTCTTCCAGTAAAGGTTTCTTCCCAATCCATATTTGATTATCTTGGTATGCTTGCGGATGCCTCAGTTGATGAAGAGAGCATTGGTGAGTACGATTATGAGAACATCACGGATGAGAGAGGATTCGGTCATTTTTATTGCACAAAGGTATCTCTGAGTGTAGATGTGACAGGTCCTTCAAACAAAGATGCAGGCGAGGCATATCTGTCATTGGCGGTGATGAGTGGAAAATCCGCTGAGGATGAAAAGGCACGTTTTGTCATTCATTGTAAAGATATGTCCAATGGTTTCGGTTCTTACTTGAAATCGCTGAAGAGTTATAATTATGTCAAGAGCGGAATGAACTTGAGTATTGAAATGCTGGATGCTAATAGCAAGAGACAAACTCTTTCTTTTGCTGGCGCTGGAATGACAGCGTTTGTTGATAAGGAGATGTTGGTGGTTGATGTCTTAATGTGTAATGCACAACTTTCTGGCAATTTGGAGCAGCGAATTATGCAGGTGCGTAGGATGTTTAGAACTAACGATCTTGATAAAATCACCATTGACGGAATGAGTTATTCGTTATTTTTAGAAAATACCTCGCTATTCTATGATAATGCTTTCAGCGATATGGTCAAGAAGATTGGCAGTAGGGACTATGGTGAAAACTCGTATAATAAAAGCGAATCGATAAGTACTTCCGACAGTTTTTCTCATTCTGGCACGACAAACTATTATGCAACGATTGACGCTTCTTATATGTCTTATATAAGGGAAAATATAGACAAGCACGGTGAATGTCGTACCGGTGCAATAACCAAGAGCGGTCCTGGTGTCGTTGTTTGGGGAACTAACGGGTATGCGACTAATGAGTATTGTCGTAGCGGTCTGAAGGATGCCTTAAAGGAAATAAACAGCAATGGGCACATGATAAATGATATTGCAATATCAGAAAGTGGCAACTATGTAGTTATTTACGGCAATAACGGCTATTCTTATAATGGTATTCCTGACGAAATGGCAACATGGGTGAAGAAATATAATACGGATAGTAGAAATATCACCTCGGTAGCATTTACCGATGGCAACAGATGGGCGATTGTTACGGATAAATCATTTGTTTCAGATTCTCAAACAATGGCAGTTTTGAAAGAGGCTCAAGCAAAGTACGGGTTTATCAATTCCGTGTCTTTGTCTGGCAATTCGGTAGTTGTTTGTTGCAGCAGAGGCGTTTATTATAAGAATGCACCGAAGAAACTGATTGACAAACTAAATGAAGTTAAATTCTTGCCAAAGGTTATAAAAATTACCGATGACGGTTTGGCGCTTATAACCGACGGAGATACGAAGTATGCTTATTTTATGTAGATAGTTGGCAGTATATCATATTTTGTATATGTGGGCAGTGGTATGGAGAATTTCCAGTTCAGTTTTCGGCTTATAAGTTTGAACTAATAAATTAGATTTGTAATTTTGCAAAAGTATCGTAAAAAAATTTTTAAGAATATGAGATATCTGTTTGTTTTGTCTATATTAGTGGCTATGCTTCTATCACCGGTGAAATCTTTTTCGCAAACTCCTGGTGAAGCTATAGCAGAGGGTTTTCTTGACTATTTGTTATTTGGCTCTTCATTGGAGGATGAAGATGCCGACTTAACCAAGTTTCAGTATGATTATGTTACTAATGGGAAATTGGGTCATTTCTACAACTCTCAAAACAGTGCAGAGGTAAAGAGTTTTGACGCTCTTGGTGATGCAATGGGAAAAGTTCAGGTACATTTTTGTGCGTGCAGTGGTATGGTTTCAAATGGGGAAAGGCTTCGATTTATGATAACCTGTGAAGACATGAACAGTAAATACGGCGAGTATCTTAAATCATTAGACAATAGGGGGTCCAAGGTTGATGATTTGCGGATTGAGATTACTTTTGGTAGCGACAAGCCAGGTGAGTATAACAAATTGGTATTTAGCGGAAGACTTACTGCATATTGTCAAGATAATTATATGCTTGTTGATGCATGGCTGATAAATGCGGATCTGCCCGGAACTTTGAGTCAGAAAGTAGAAAAGGTTCGCAATATGGTTTGCTCTTATAATATAGAGGAGATGTCCTTCGATGGGGTTAGTTACTCTTTTGCCAATTATTTTGGCGGGTCAAGGGATTTCTATAAGGTGGCCTTTGAAGATATGGATAAGAAAATTGGAGCCAGTAACAATGATGAAGATTACACCAGCATGAGAGACTCCATAAGCGTTTCAGTCGTTTTCCCTCAGTCTGGCACTCAAAACTATATCCCAACGGCAGATAGTTCGTATATGTCTTACATAAAGGAAAGTCTCAAAAAATATGACCAGTGCCGCACTGGAGCGATTACCAAAAGCGGACCTGGAGTTGCAATTTGGGGAATTAATGGGTATTCCTCTAATGAGTATTGCCACAGTGATTTGAAGAATGCTTTAAAGGAGATAAATAGCAAAGAGCAGACTGTTAATGATGTGGCAGTGTCCGAGAGAGGAAATTATGTAGTTGTTTATGGTAATAACGGCTATTACTATTTGGGTATCCCTGATGAAATGGTAACATGGTTGCAGAAATACAATAAAGATAAGAAAAATATTATATCGGTGGCATTTACTGATGAAGGTCGATGGGCAATAGTTGCAGAAGATGCTTATGTTACAGATGGTTATACTGTTAAAGTTGTAGAAGAAGCACAGGCAAAGTATGGTTATGTAAACTCTGTTTCGCTTTCGGGCAATTCTGTAGTTGTATGTTGTGAATATGGTATATATTATAAGAATGCTCCGAAAAAACTCATTGAAAAACTCAATGAAATAGATTTCTTGCCAAAGGTTATCAAGTTTACCGACAACGGTTTGTTTCTCATAACTGACGGAGATAAGAAATATACTTATTTTATGTAGTGTGTAATAATTTAGATTGATAAACAGAGATGAAAAAATTAACGATAATATTTGCGACTATATTCCTTTCTTTAATGCCTCTCAATGGTTATGCTCAGGATGATAGCATATTTGATTACTTATTTGGAGGAGCGTTTAAAGTTGACAAAGAAGAGGAAGATAAAGCCAAGAGGTTAGGCTATTATTACTCTTACGAGAATGATGAGTACTCTAAGCAAGGGCATCGCTATCGCTCAGCAAAAAAATTTAAAACCTTTATCAATAAAGATGGTAAGGTGTTTGGCGATTACCCAGTCTGCGAATTGGAAGTCATTTCAGGAAAGACGTTGAATGATGAAACTTTGAGGATTTCATTCTATACTTATTCTGACGGTTATCCAGAAGGTAAGGATTTTGATAACTATGCGAAAGGCATAATTAAGTCTTATGGTACAGGCTCGGGATTAGGAGAGAAGTCCGGTTTGACGCTGACTATGGATATGGGCGGATATGTGGATGGAAGAGCAAAGATTGAAGAGACTTTCACCTTTCCCAATTCATCTGTTACTTCAGAGCCCCAAAGGGTCTTTATCGATATTCCGTTTGCAAATGTTAATGTGTCAGGCAGCGTTAAGCAGCGAATTGCAAAGATAAGAAAGTCTTTGTCAACAAAGCCGCTTTTTCAAGTGAGCATGGATGGCTGGCTTTATCGGTTGAAGGACGAAACACTTCAAAATTTCTTTAAGCCGGTTTTCGATGATTTGGAAAAGAAGCGTCCCGTAAAGGAGTCAGGTGACTCATATTCTTACAGTAAAGGAGTGGCAAGTAAGAAAACTTCCAAGATTACTCATTCAGGTACTCAAAACTATATCCCAACGACAGGCGCTTCCTATATGTCTAAAATAAATGAAAGTATAAAAAAATATGGCGAATGCCGCACTGGAGCGATTACCAAGGGCGGTCCTGGTGTCGAAATTTGGGGAACTAACGGGTATTCAACTAATGAGTATTGCCATAAAGATTTTGTGGAAACTTTAAGTGCTTGTAATAAACACAAGTACACAATCAATGATGTCGCATTAACAGAAAGTGGAGGTTATCTGGTCGTTTTTGAAGATAACCTCACTGCCTATTTTGGTATCAGCTCTGGAGAAATGGCTGATTGGTTAATAAAATACAGAAATGACAAAAAGAAAATTACTTCGGTTGCCTTTACAGATGAGGGTCGCTGGGCTATAGTGACGGAAAACAGTTATATAGCCGATGAATACACATTAGACGTTATGGATGAGGCAAAGGCAAAGTATGGCTATATTAATTCTGTTTCATTGTCTGGCAATTCTGTCGTTGTCTGCTGTGACGGCGGAGTCTATTATAAGAATGCTCCGAAGAAACTGATTGAAAAACTCAATGAAATAGATTTCTTGCCAAAGGTTATCAAGTTTACCGACAACGGTTTGTTTCTCATAACTGACGGAGATAAGAAATATGACTATTTTATGTAGTCTTATTCCTGCTATTTCTCTTTAGTTTTGCTCTGCATAATGCTTATAAAAGAAGAACTGATGATTGCGGTAGGTATTGCCACCATAGCAACGCCGATAAAGCATATTACTCCGCCAAGAATCTTTCCCATTGGCGTTATTGGGTAAATGTCGCCGTAACCGACTGTTGCAAACGTTACGATTGCCCACCAAACGCCGTCGCCGATATTGGCGAATACTTCCGGTTGTGCTGCTCGCTCGATATAGTACATCAGTATGGCGGAAAAGCATATTGTTATCAGGCAGGCTGTGTATGCCGTTGCAAGTTCTTCCTTTACTGCAATAAGAGCCTGTCCGATAAGTCGGAATGACTTTGAATGACGAATGAGTTTGAAAATTATAAAGATATATGGCAGAATAATCACGTGGACTATCTCCGTGTCCCAGTACATATAGGTTAATATACAGGGCAAAACGGCTACAAAATCTACGAAGCCATAAAAGGAAAAAGTGTATTTAATCCTCGCACGCGTGCGGCTTATTCCTGGATATAGGGCTGGTGCAGATAGTATTCTTGCAGCGTATTCAACGAGAAAAACAAATGAAGAGGCGTATGTTACAGCAAAAAGTTGAACCTGATAAGGAGCAGCTTCTTCAAAGGAACTCGTTATTACTGCGGTTATTGATACAATTATAAAGAATAGAACGAAGTAGTGAACGAACTTGCTCTTCAGAATATGCTGTATAAGTCTGTAAAGTTTCATTGCCATGTTTTTATTGTGATAGATTGTAAAGGTAACTCGTTGGTTGAATTAATTTTGCAAAACATTTATAATGAAAAAGTTGCACATATTGCTGATATTTAGTAAATTAGTGGTGACCAAACCATTGATTACCATTATCGCGCTTATGTACAACTTCATCGTAAAGTTCGGAAAAATCCTTGACATATTCAAAGAATTTGCCGGAAATCGTGTCACTGCTCTTGGAAACATCCCCCGCAGGGGTGTTGTCCCCAAGTTTTCCGATCTGGAAGTCATAGCCCTCTGCCACAGCCGAGGCTTTCGGAATTGACAGTGAAAACTGTCTGTTCAAACGCCTTGAGAACGAAAAGGGCAACAAACTTCCCAACCTTATTTCCAGACGCCAGTATAACCAGCGCCGCAAGCTCACAATGCATCTGGGAGAGGAGATTCGCCGTGACATAGCCGCTGCGATGGACGGACGCGAGGACGTGTTCTGCATTGACTCCAAGCCGGTGAAAGTCTGTCAGAATGCCAGAGGCAAGCGATGTGCCATGGGACGGTACGATTGGGAAAAGGCTCCTGCATGGGGATACTGCGCTTCCCAAAACATGCATTACTACGGATATAAACTCCACGCAATATGCGGAATAAGCGGAGTCATCCATTCCTATGACATGACTGCGGCATGAATGTCCATGATCTCCACTATCTCAAAGATGTGCAGTTTCAGTATCATGACTGCATGATGCTCGGAGACAAAGGTTATTTGAGTGCGCAGATTCAGCAGAATCTTTTGACTCGGCTAATATCGAACTTGAAGTTCCATATCGACTGAATCAAAATAATTGGAAACCACCGACATGGGCTTACAAAAGATTTCGCAAACGGATAGAAACCATCTTCTCTCAGCTCAACGACCAGTTCATGATGATTAGGAACTATGCGAAGCAGCCACCTGGCCTCTTTGCCAGGACTGCAGCCAAAATCGCCGCCTTGACTGTCCTTCAATATGTCAATTTCATTAATAATCGGAAAATTGGTCAAGTAAAGTATTCACTAATTTAATTCAACCAACAGGTAAAGGTAATAAAATTTGCCATTTTGGGCAATGGCGGTTTTTGCATATTATATGCCAAAGAGTTCTTTCAGCGTTGTCAGTGATTTTATGTCTCCGAGAGATGAGTTGTGCAGTTTGTAATAGTTCAGGATGATTTCGAGCAGTCGCGAGCGTTGCTCCCCAGAAAACTTGTATGCACGCATATTGGAGTAGTTTATTCTTGACAAGGTCATGAGAATGTTTGCTTCTTCTTGCTCGAGGTAATTGTTGTGGATTGGTCGCATCTTGGTGAAAATGCCGTTTTCCAAATCGAAGTAGCATCCCTTTTCGTATGTTTCAGTATCTGGTTCGATGCCGATAAATAGTCCGAGATTATATAAAAAGCAGATATGGAAATTCGCATATCCCTCTTCGAGAGAGTCAAGCATCCTGATGCTGCCTGCTATAAAGGAAAACAGCGGTGCATTTTCTTCCTGCTCCACAATGATGTGTGATAGAATTTCTGTAAGGAATAGGCAGATTGTCCCTTTTACAGGATTGGTGTGGATTGAAGGAAGAGGATCGAGACATCTTGCTTGCCTGATTCTATAAAGGTCACGTCCCGGCATTATGGTCGCTTCGATTTCCACCAGCGACAGTGGTTGAAAAAGAGCTCTGCGCATACTTGCTGTCTTTCCTGAATTTTGAGGCAGCAGGAACGATATTAGTCCGTATCTGTCAGTATATACCCTGACAATCGAATTTTTGTCATTATATTTATATGTTCGCAGGGCAATGCCCCTAATGCAGTCTTCCATAAAATGAGAAAAATTATTTTGATGTAAAGATACGGAGAAAATCCCGCATTTTTGCCCCAAAAAGGGGTTAAATTCTTAAAATCTATTAAAATTGATACAAAAAATTGGCAAAGTATTTGCAGAATTAAAATTTATCTCTAACTTTGCACTCGCTTTCAGATAAGCACGAAAATAATGAAGGCCCATTCGTCTATCGGCTAGGACGCAAGATTTTCATTCTTGAAAGAGGAGTTCGATTCTCCTATGGGCTACTAATTAACAGAAAAGAAAAAAAGAATTATAATGGCAAATCATAAGTCAGCATTAAAAAGAATTCGTCAGACACAGTCACGCCGTCTACGTAATCGTTACTATGCAAAGACTGCTCGTAATGCAGTTCGTCGTCTCCGCGCTTTGGAAAACAAAGAAGAGATTGCAGCAGCATACAACAAAGTTAGCGCAATGTTGGAACGTCTTGCTCGCAAGAACGTTATCTCAAAGAACAAGGCTGCTAACCTTAAGAGCAAACTTGCTAAGCACGTAAACGCTGTATTGGCTGCTTAATTGCAGACGAACGCCCTATATGGCCCATTCGTCTATCGGCTAGGACGCAAGATTTTCATTCTTGAAAGAGGAGTTCGATTCTCCTATGGGCTACCTGTTTAGGAGTTGTGTTAAGTTATCTTAATGCAACTCCTTTAGGCGTACCTAATGGTATGGTTTTATTGAATGTTGAAAATGTTTCATCACTTTACAGTTGATATTTCCGGTATGGCTCTGCCAGAGCGGTTTACTTATCCGTTCTGCTATGAACCGCATCCGCTTGTTTGCCTTGCTGCGGAAGAAGTGCGTAAGTATTTGGAGTCTGTTGAATTGGGAAATCTCCTTTCTGAAGGAAAGATGCTCGGCGTACTTGTTGTTCGCCGTGGCGAAGAAGTGGGCTTCCTTGCCGGTTGCTCTGGCGTTGTTAAGGAAGTTCGCAAGGACAATTATTTTGTTCCCATGGTGTTTGACATCCTCGAGGAAGGCGGATACTTCAAGGCAGAAGAAACAAATGTTTCTGCAATAAACACCGACATACGCCATCTACAGACCTCTGAAGAATACACCAGACTCCAAAACTCACTGAAAGCAGAAGAAACAAAGGCTACAAATGAGATAAATTCATTCAAAGCCTCAATGGCTGAACGTAAGAAAAAGCGTGATGCGCTGCGCATTTCCGGAGTTGTCACTACTGAAATGATAAAGGAAAGCCAGTACGATAAGGCAGAACTAAAGCGGATTAAGACAAAAGCAGAAGAAATATTGGGGGAGTATAGAGAGGCATTATCTAACTTTGAAAAGAAAATTGCGTTACTGCGTGAAGAGCGAAGGCGTCGCTCCGTCAATTTACAGAAATGGCTTTTCTCGCAATATGTATTCCTTAATGCCCGTGGCGAAAAAAGCAGCGCCTATGAAATTTTCCAAAAAGAGCGCGGCGAACTTCCTCCAGGAGGAACAGGTGACTGTGCAGCACCAAAAATGCTTCAGTATGCATATCAGAATAATCTTGAACCCCTCGCTTTCGGTGAATTTTGGTGGGGTGAATCCCCGAAAAGTGAAATCCGCAATCATCTGTCATTTTATCCTTCATGTAAGGGGAAGTGCGAGCCCTTGTTGAAATTTATGTTGCTGGGAATTGATGTTGAGCAGAACCCTTTGAGTGCTTTGCGGAAATTTTCTGACTTGAAGACTGTTTATGAAGATGATTACATTTTGGCGGTTGACAAGCCTTCAGGAATGCTTTCAGTAAGAGGAAAAGATGCTGTTGTCTCCGTTGAAGAAATTATCCGATTGCGTTTTCCTAAAACTGAATCTCCGTTGATTATTCACCGCCTTGATATGGATACTTCGGGATTGCTCCTAATTGCCAAAACAAAAGCCGTACATAAGGCTATGCAGAAACTTTTTGAGGAATGTGCCGTTGAGAAGACCTATTTGGCGTTGGTTGAAGGTAAACCTGTTGATGATTATGGCGAGATTAGCCTGCCGTTGATAGCGGATTATTATAATAGACCATTGCAAAAGGTTGACTATGATAATGGCAAGCATTCAGTTACCAAGTATGAAGTCGTTAAGCACTATGAAGAAAAATCATTGGTTCTGTTTCATCCACTAACTGGCCGCACTCATCAGATTAGGGTGCATGCTGCTCATAAAGATGGGCTTGGTATGCCTATATGTGGAGACAGATTGTACGGCAAATCAGGAGAAAGGCTGTGCTTGCATGCCTTGTCGGTGCGGTTTGTTCATCCCATGACAGGGGAAGAGATAAAGATAGAAACAGAAAAGCCAGACTTTATGTCCGCCACAAAGTGACCTTTTTGGGTTTATGGTTTGCTGTCAAGCATTTAATTTTGTAATTTTGCATTCGCAAAAGAAAAAATAATAAAGAATAATTATATATGGCATTACAATGTGGTATTGTGGGACTTCCAAATGTTGGTAAGTCAACACTTTTTAATTGTCTGTCGAATGCGAAGGCGCAGTCGGCAAATTTCCCTTTCTGTACAATCGAGCCTAACGTTGGCGTAATTACTGTTCCAGATGAAAGGCTTGGCAAGTTGGCAGAGTTGGTGAATCCGGAAAAGATCGTTCCGGCAACTGTGGAGATTGTTGATATTGCCGGTTTGGTTAAAGGCGCGTCAAAAGGTGAGGGCTTGGGTAACAAGTTCCTTGCAAATATTCGTGAGACAGACGCTATTATCCACGTTTTGAGATGTTTTGATGATGATAATGTTGTTCACGTAGATGGTTCTGTTGACCCTGTTCGTGACAAGGAAATCATTGATTATGAGTTGCAGTTAAAAGACCTTGAAACGGTTGAAAGTCGCATCAATAAGGTGCAGAAGCAGGCTCAGACAGGTGGCGACAAGGTTGCAAAGATGCAATTTGAGGTCTTGAGCAAGTATAAGGAGGCACTTGATGCTGGCAAGGCTGCGAGAACTGTTGAGTTTGAAACTAAGGATGAGCAGAAATTTGCGCGCGAACTATTCTTGTTGACAAACAAGCCTATCCTGTATCTTTGCAATGTTGATGACAAGTCGGCTGTTTCAGGTAACAAGTATGTTGATATGGTTCGTGAGGCTGTTAAAGATGAGAATGCGGAAATCCTTATTGTTGCCGCTCAGACTGAATCGGAAATCGCTGAATTTGACACTTATGAGGAGCGTCAAATGTTCCTTGAGGAAATAGGTTTGAAGGAATCTGGCGTTTCCCGTCTAATCCGCTCTGCTTTTCACTTGCTAAATCTTGAAACTTACTTTACTGCAGGCCCGAAAGAAGTTAAGGCTTGGACATACGTTAAGGGCAGCAAGGCCCCCCAATGTGCCGGAATTATTCATACAGACTTTGAAAAGGGCTTTATCCGTGCAGAAGTTATTAAGTATGAGGATTATATTACACTTGGAGGCGAGTCTCAATGTCGCGAAGCAGGCAAGATTGGCGTCGAGGGTAAGGAATATGTTGTTCAGGATGGTGACATTATGCACTTCAGATTTAATGTATAATCTGTAGAGTTTTTAAGATATAAAAAATCGGTTTGCTCCGAAAGGGCAAGCCGATTTTTGTTTATATTACTTGTATTACCAATATCTTAAAGAAACAAGCAAGCGTCACCGTAACTCAAGAAACGGAAATTGTTTTCAAGAGCATAGTCGTAAATTTTTTTCCATTCGCCGTTGAGGAAGGCGGAAACAAGCAATAGCAGGGTTGATTGCGGTTGGTGGAAGTTTGTTATCATACCGCCAACTATTTGGAATTTGTAAGAAGGGGCAATGATTATTTGTGTGCTACCAACCAGGTGCGACAGTCCGTTTTTATCCATGTGGTCAGCAATTGCTTGAAGAGCTTCTTTTCCGGATAGTTTGTTCTCTGATTCGTAAGGAGTCCATTGCATAACATGTGTAGCCGATTCTGGGTCAGTGCCTTCGTGCAAAGCCGTTCCAATATAGTAAAGACTTTCAAGTGTCCTAACCGATGTTGTTCCAACTGCGATAATCTTACCAGGTGCGGCAATGAGGTTTCCGATAAGTTCTCTTGTTACGGAGATGAATTCGGTGTGCATTTCGTGTTCACCGATAGATTCTGATTTCACAGGTTGGAAAGTGCCGGCGCCAACGTGTAGCGTCAGTTCGCATCTCTTTATGCCTTTGCTGTCAATGTCTTCCAAAACTTTGTCGGTGAAGTGCAGTCCGGCAGTAGGAGCGGCAACAGAGCCCTCAATGTGCGAGAATACCGTTTGATAGTCGGTTAGGTCGCTTGGCTCGGTGTTGCGGTTCAGATATGGAGGAATGGGAATTTCTCCGATAGCGTCAAGGATTGAGGCGAAAGTTACGCCACCGTTCCAAGAGAAGCAGATTCTGAAGGCGTTGCCGTTTTGCCCGTTACGGAGTGCTTTTAGGGTGATGTCTTTTCCGTCAACAGTTATGTTTAGTTCAAGTTCTCCTTGTTTCCATCTCTTAGAATTTCCAACGAAGCAGAGCCAGTCGCAAGATTCAGTGCAGGCGAATGCCTGTTCATAGTCGCGAGGCAAAAGTGGTTCGAGACAGAAAATTTCAATGACAGCGCCGCCTCCTGCTTTGCGGAAACGCAGGCGTGCGTTGATAACTTTTGTGTTGTTATATACTAAAGTAGAGTCCTTTGGAAGGAGGTCTGCAATTTCGCAAAAGACATGTTCGGAAATATTACCACCTTTGTGCATCAGCAGTTTGCATTGGTCTCTTTCAGCCAATGGGTGCTTGGCAATTTTTTCATCAGGTAGATTGTAGTTGAAATCTTCTATTCTAATGTCGTAAACGCTCATTTTTTAGATATTTTGTGCAAAGATAGTGCAAATCGAATGCAGAAAGCCAAGTTTGCTTGAGCTTTATGCTGAGATGCAGTTTATCTTCTGCAAAGATATGCTACGGTTCGGCAAAAAAAATTTAAACTTCAGTTTTTATTTTTTTCTGCTCTCACCATGCATTGTCTTTGGATAAAATAGGTTGCACCTCAACATAACAAAAATTGCTTGCTATTTTTGTTATGTTTTCGGTTTGCACTATCTTTGCATTATGAGAGTGCTGATAGTAAATAAATTCTATTATAACCGAGGCGGGGATTGCATTTGTACGCTAAGTCTTGAAAAAATGCTTAGAGATGCAGGCTTTGATGTGGCTATATATTCAATGCAGTTTTCAGAAAATTATCCTACGGAGTATTCGCAATATTTTGCGCCAGAAGTGTCGTTTGGCGGAGGTGTCGGCAATAAGATAAAGGCAGCCAGTCGCGTTTTTGGCGGAGCAGGAGTTAAGAAGTCATTTGCATTAGTATTAGAGCAGTTTAAGCCCGATATAGTGCATTTTAATAATATTCACTCTTATCTGTCTCCTGTAATTGTTAAGATGGCTAAATCTTTTGGAGCCAGGACAGTCTGGACTCTCCATGACTATAAACTTGTTTGCCCTTCATATTCCTGTCTTGCAGATGGGAAGGTGTGCGAAGAGTGTATAACAGGCAGCAAGTATGGGGTGGTCCGTCGTCGCTGTATGAAAGGTGGTTTGGTAGGCGGAATAATTGCTTATCTTGAAGCAAAATATTGGTCAGTAAAACGATTACAGGCTGCAACGGATGTATTTATAGCGCCGAGCAAATTCCTTGCCGGGAAGATGGTTGAGGGAGGCTTGGATGCAGCAAAGTTACGTCATGTCTGCAATTTTGTCAACCCGGATTTTATCAGTGGTTTGCAAGTGTCAGAAACCAGAAAAGATTATTATGTCTATGTTGGGCGGCTTTCAGAAGAGAAAGGTGCTGAGACATTGTTAAAGGCTGCGTCGGAGTTGCCTTATGAGTTGCGAATAGCCGGTGGCGGTCCGCTTGCAGAGAAATTGAAGGCAAAGTATTCAAAGGCAAATATTAAATTCTTAGGTCATGTTAGTCCTCCAGAAGTAAAGGAACTTGTTATTAATGCAAAGATGCTTGTTTTGCCTTCGGAATGTTACGAAAATAATCCGTTGAGTATAATTGAGGCATTAAGTCTTGGAACGCCTGTTGTTGGTGCTAAAATAGGTGGCATTCCTGAATTGCTAAAGCCATCAAATGGCGTGCTGTTCCGTTCTGGAGACGTTGACAGTCTGGGAAAGAGTATTAGGACAGTTTGGAATACGGATTACAATTATAAAGAAATCTCGCAAAAATCGATTGAAGCATTTAGCAAAGAGCGGTATTTAAAAGAGATAATGACCGCTTACGGTATCGATTAAATAAATATTATATATAATTAATGCGTAAGATGCAATAATATCACTATTGTTGCGTTATATTGTATTAGTAATAATTTGTTAGAAATGTCAGAAAAGATAAATACTCCAACAGACGCATCGATAATTTTGACTTATCGTTGCCCTATGAGGTGTAAAATGTGCAATATATGGCAGAACCCTACCGATAAGGCTAAGGAATTGAAAGCGGAAGAATTGAAAGTGCTTCCTAAATTGAAATTCATAAACCTTACAGGCGGAGAGCCTTTCGTAAGGGAAGATTTGGCTGATATTGTAGAGGTTTGCTATACCAAGACGGATAGAATTGTTATCTCAACTTCCGGATGGTACGAAGACCGCGTTATTGAGTTAGCAAAGCGTTTTCCTAATATAGGCATCAGAATATCTATTGAAGGCTTGTCGCAGAAGAACGATGAGTTGCGAGGTCGTGAAGGAGGTTTCGACAAGGGACTTAGAACGCTGTTGACATTAAAGGAGATGGGTGTTAAGGATATTGGTTTTGGCTGTACTGTTTCTAACAATAATTCAAAAGATATGCTTGCTCTCTACCAATTGTCAAAATCTCTTGGTTTGGAGTTTGCTACTGCATCTTTCCATAATTCTTATTATTTCCATAAGGATGATAACGTTGTTACTAATAAGGATGAAGTTTGTGGAGACTTTGAGAAACTGGTTAATATGCAGTTGAAAGAAAAGCATCCTAAATCCTGGTTCCGTGCGTGGTTCAATATGGGATTGATAAACTATATTGAGGGCGGGCGCAGAATGCTTCCGTGTGAGGCTGGAACAATGAATTTCTTCATTGATCCGTATGGTGATGTTTATCCTTGCAATGGCCTTGAGGAGAAGTATTGGAAGGAATCTATGGGCAATATCCGCCAGACAAAGGATTTTATGGAGTTGTGGACAAGTGAGCAGGCTGATAAGGTTCGTGCAATGGTTCGCAAATGCCCTAAAAACTGCTGGATGGTCGGAACGGCTTCTCCTGTCATGCACAAGTATATCAAGTATCCTCTAAAGTGGGCTTTGGCGAATAAGTTGAGAAGTATGCAAGGTAAGCCAGCATGCATCGACAAGAAGTGGTGTGACGTAGGTCAAGACCCTTGTCAAGGTGATTTACGAGAAAAATTTTAGTATATGAAAGTATTTGTGACCGGAACACGGGGAATCCCTAATATACTTGGTGGAGTTGAGACGCATTGTGAAGAACTGTATCCGCGTCTTGCATCGTTGGGCTGTGAGGTCACTGTTATACGTCGCTCTTGCTATGTTGCTCCGGAAAATAAAATATCCGAGTTTAAGGGCGTTAAGTTAGTTGACTTGTTTGCTCCGCGCAAGAAGAGTTTTGAGGCTATTATCCATACTTTCCTCGCTGTTCTTTATGCTCGCAGTCATAATGCAGATATTCTCCACATCCATGCTATTGGACCTTCTCTAATGGTGCCTTTTGCTCGTTTGCTCGGTTTGAAAGTCGTTTCAACAAACCATGGGCCTGACTATGACCGTCAGAAGTGGGGCAAGATGGCAAAGACTATGCTTAAAATGGGAGAATGGGGCGGTGCAAAGTTTAGCAATAAGGTTATCGTTATTTCTAATGTAATTAAAAATATACTTCTAAAGAAGTATAATCGCCAGTCAACGCTGATTTTTAATGGAGTAACTACTCCTGTAAAGAGCACGAGCATTGATTACATATCCTCTTTTGGGCTGGAAAGCAAGAGATATGTTGTTGCCGTTGGCAGGTTCGTTAAGGAAAAAGGCTTTGACCTGTTGATTGACGCCTTTGAAAAGACTGGTAACAAGGATTATAAACTTGTTATTGCCGGCGATGCTGACCATGAAGATGCATATTCTCTTGAACTGAAAGAAAAGGCTAAAAAGGCTGGCGTTGTTTTGACAGGCTTTATTAAGGGAGAGAAGCTGAACCAAATACTGACCAATGCGGCATTGTTCGTTTTGCCTTCATATCACGAGGGTTTGCCAATCTCGTTACTTGAAGCGATGAGTTATAATATTGATGCATTGGTGAGCAATATTCCTGCAAACAAAATTCCTGAACTTGAAAAAGTGGATTTTGAATGTGGTGATGTTGATTCTCTTGCAAAGGCTTTGGAATGCAAATTGCAGAATCCGAATCTGACGAGAGTATATGATTTGAAAAACTATAATTGGGATACAATAGCAAAGCAGACGCTTGACGTCTATAAAAAAGTAACCGGGAAATAATAGTCAAGTTTTTATGTTTCAGATATTTTCAAGCACCCAACAGGGTGCTTGCTTTTTATAATAATAAAAAGCAACTCACATCACTGCGAATTGCTCTTTTTGTGGTTTTAACCACTGACAACTAATGAAAAAAATAATGTTTCTATGTGCGGATTTAGAAATTCGCTAAATCCTTGTTTTGTTCGCAAAGTAAATCATTTATTCTTAAAATACCAAAATTTCGCTGTTAATTCTTTATTACAATCGGAATTAGATATATTTTTGGTGTTGTAAAATGCTTGATATCAGTGTATGAAATCGTTAGATAGTTATAATGTAAATAAGGTCAATGTGCTAAAAATGATACTTTTTGAATATAATAATTTGAAATTGTATTATTGTCGGTTTTGTTATGAATTCGGTGAAATGCTTGTTGCAAAGAGTGATAAAGGTGTTTGCTTTGCTGGTTTTTTTGCCGATAAAGAAAAAGGTACCGAAGAACTTAAAAAGCGTTTCCCATACGCTGATTTATTTGAAAACCGTTTTGACAACCCCTTTGATAGAGAGGAATGTACGCTTCATTTGTGGGGGACTGATTTCCAGTTGAGCGTTTGGAAAGCATTGCTTTTTGTTGAAAAGGGAACGACTGCAACATATTCCGATATAGCGCGGTTGATAGGGAAACCTCGTGCTTTGAGGGCTGTTGGTTCAGCCGTAGGAAAAAATCCCGTTGCGGTAGTTATACCATGTCATCGCGTAATCCGCTCAGACGGCAATATCGGCAATTACCATTACGGTTCAGATATCAAAAGGTTGTTACTGAAAACAGGGTGATAAAAAAAATAAAAAGCAAGAGCTATAAAGCAAAAATAACTTGTTATATTACCGCTAAGGTATTATATTTGTAAATAATACAAAATACTTTATAGCTATGCTATTACATCTTTTTGGCTTCTTGAGAAGTGCTATTTTGTTTACCCTGTTAATATGTAGTTGCTATGCGATGAAAGCAGAACGGACTGCATATATTCTTACGAGGACTAACAGTATTCCTAAAGGGAGTGCTTTTATAGATAAGACGGTGGTAAGTAACTTGAAGCCAGGTCCGCGAGGAGAAAATGTGATATGGGATTTTACGGATGTGGAGGTGTTGGACGGAAATGTAAAATGTGAATATGAAGTGATAGGCGATTCTGTATTATATGTTACCGAAGGTGGACCCGTCGTGATTTTCGCTTGTCAGGCGACTCTTTGCTTTGTGGGGGATTGGAAAATCGTTTGACAGTACTGTCTGATTCTATTTCAGGAATAGTTTTTAGATATCCTTTTTGCTTATGGAGACAGCGTTTCGAAACCTTTTTTGTTCAGAAGGGTGAATATTCCAAACTTTTTGATTTGTATGTCGGTGGTATATCTACAAGCGTTTGCGATGCAAAAGGAATGCTGATATTGGAACCAGGTGATACATTGCGAAATGTTCTTAGGGTACACCGAATCAATGATTCATTTGTGACGATTAAAGGAAGAGGTGTTGCTGATATTCAAAGCGGAAACAAAGCACGGTATGTTGAGCATATTTATAGTTGGTATGCTGAAGGTTATGCTTGCCCTGTTGCTGAAATTGTTGAGCAACAGTTTTATGTTGGAGAAAAAATAGAAAGGTCAAATAAAATTTCGTTTGTAAGGTACGCCAATCAGTTAACAGGAATTCCAGAGGTTTATATGGTGGATGAATATGCTTTGCAGAAAACAGACAGCAGAGCAAATGGTAAGAGTGGGTATTTATCTAAAGAGCACGAAAATGGATATTCTGGTCTTGATGTTGATTATACAGGAGGGGCAGTTACATTGAATGTTGAAGTGCATAGAGAAGAGATATGACAGTTGGAGCAACGCTACCCAATCTACATGGAGTGGTGTTTGGTTATATACCATATCGGAAAGTTTCAGGAGGGGAGGTCTATAGCCAAAGCCTGAGTGTTGGTGCTCTTCTACCGGGTGAGTATCTGTTGCATACTGTACTTGGAGAAAAGACAGAGGTAAAAGCAATAAATGTAGAATAAGAGTTACGGTTATGAGAAAATTGAATTTTTTAATATTATTTATCAGTATGGCATTTGCTTGTTCTCTTTATGGTCAGTTGCCGGAGCAGTATGAAAATATTAAAAGTCCTAATTCTTCGTCGGTCGGGCAGTATGGAGATATCCCTGTTTCTCATTTTACGGGAACGCCAGACATTGGGATTGAACTTTATGGCATAAGTGTCAGTGGCAGAACCATTCCTGTTTCTCTGAATTATCATACATCAGGAATCAAGCCTGATACCCGTTCAGGCTGGGTTGGTACAGGCTGGACGCTTAATTTTGGGGGTTGTATTTCAAGAAAAGTCAATGGGCTGTATGATGAAGCCTCGTTTTGGGATAATAGAGATGGAAATTACAAAAAGCAAGGTTATCTTTATGTGGGTCATCAACTGGATGGAGTGTCTTGGGATACGGAGACCAGACTGAAAGAACTTTTTAAAAAGGGGGTCGATTTATATGATACAGAGCCAGATGAGTTTGCCTTTAATTTTTTGGGAATATCAGGCATGTTTGTCTTGAACTCAAAAGGGGAATGGTGTGTCAGATGTCAGGATAATGTAAAAGTCGTTGACTATATGACAGGTTCTGTGCCTTTTGTCACAAATGCATTAGGCAGTCATCGTCCGGATGTTATCACAGGCTTCATACTGCAAGATTCAAGAGGGGTTAGATATACATTTGGTTACGATTTCGATGCGGTTGAGTTGGCTATCGATTTCTTTAATCAGGACTGGAGTTATTGGCAGTCGTCGGCTTGGTATCTGACAAAAATAGAGTTTCCGCAAAGGGGAAGAGGTATGTTTCAGTACGAGCGTGGTGATTTTACCAATCAGATATGGTATTCTGTAGCCAATTATAATGTTGGTGCCAGAGGCTCAGGCTTGATCGAGTATAATGAGTTTATAAATAGCAATATAACATTTTTTGCTCAAGGCAATCTGATAACTCCGGTTTTTTTGTAGTCTGTAGTCTATCCAAATGGGGGGATAGACCTTTTTTCAAGTATTTCCTTGCAGTTGGAGTATGGCATTGGAGTGTACCAAAGAGGAAAGGCTTTTAATGCGAGTAAGTACAACCAGAACTATTACTACATTTGCAATGGGTTGTACAATGACTCCAAAAAGTATATGTTTTCTGATAATCCTATTAAGAAAGAACAAGAAAAGTCAGTGATTTTTGGAAGCCGCCTTAAAAGCCGGCAGTTAGACAGCATAGTTGTAAAAAATAATGATGGCGTTGATTTGAGAAGTATAAAATTATCCTATAAGAAAGATGATATTAATACACCAACTCACAGGTTGTATTTGGAAAGAGTGATTGCTGATAAGGAACTGTATGTCTTTAAGTATAATAATTTGAGTTTGTCCCTGGTTATTTGTCAAGACAAACAGACCATTGGGGGTTCTTAAATAAAGATATTGACAGTTCAATTAATATGTCAGATATAGACTTGTACTATAAGTCTCGTGAGCCGGATCCGAAACTGATGAGTTATGGAGCGCTCAACAAAATCATTTATCCAACAAGGGGCTATACAGAATTTGAATATGAGCCGAATGAGTGTGGTTATGTCCTTGATGAAACAAGGACAAAACTTAATAAGAAGACAATGCTTGCAGGCGGAATAAGAGTAAAGAGGATAACCAGCAGAAATTATGATGACAAGGTTTTGGACTATAGGGAATTTTTCTATACAAAGGGCGGTACGAGTTATGCGAAGGCATATTCTTCGGGGATTTTAGGCGGACTTCAAAGTACAAATATTCAAATTACAATCTGAAATCGGCCGACGGTCAAATTTCAGGTCATGTTGATATATATTTTTCATCAAATTCTACAAATTACGGAGGTATGAACGCCTTGGGAAGTCAGATAGGGTACTCGTCCGTAGTGGAGGTCCTTTCAGATGGAAGCCGGATAGAATATCGCTATTCCAACTTTGACACCAATCTTGATGATCCAGCAGAAGCCATGCTTTA
>VOFI01003828.1_pt1 | contig 127809 bp, 89 predicted proteins | sample 5384131 | NCBI WGS metagenome assembly VOFI01 (sample SAMN12384728, study PRJNA508395) | human gut metagenome | isolation source: healthy gut H | host: Homo sapiens | reverse complement strand
CGGTCAGGCCGAACGAAAGCTGACGCACGTTCAGGTAGGCGGCCAGATAGTTCTGCGCCGCGATAATGCGTTCCACGATTTCGGCGGGAATCGGCTCGCCGGTCTGGTAGTTCACGGCCCACAGGTCGAGGAATTCCTTCTCGGTAGCCCAGTTCTCCATGATCTGCGAAGGAAGCTCGACGAAGTCGCGGTAAACGCTCGTACCGGTCTGCGACTCGTATTTGCCCTCGCCCAGCATGCCGTGCAGGGCGTGTCCGAACTCGTGGAGGAAAGTCTCCAGCTCGTCGAACGTCAGCAGCGACGGCGCGGTCTCGGTGGGTTTGGTGAAATTCATCACCAGCGACACCAGCGGACGGGTCTCCTCGCCGTCCTCGATCTTCGTGCCGCGGAATTCGGTCATCCACGCACCCGAACGCTTCGACTCGCGGGGGAAGAAGTCGAGGTAGAGCACGGCCATAAAGCGGCCGTTCTCGTCGGTTACGTCATAGGCCGTCACGTCGGGATGATAGACCTCGATCTTGTCGTTGGGCGTGAAATTCAGGCCGTAAAGCTTGTTGGCGAGCATGAACACGCCCTTCTTGACGTTTTCAAGCTTCAGATAGGGCTTCACGACCTCGTCGTTGAGCGCATATTTCTCGTCCTTGTATTTTTCGTTGTAATAGCCCCAGTCCCACGGCATCAGCTGGCCCTTGAAGCCCAGCGAAGCGGCATAGTCGCCGATCATCCGGTAATCCTTGTCGGCATAGGCTTTGGTCTCGCCGAGCAGCTCGTCGAGGAACGCCGTGACGGTCGGAGTATTCTCGGCCATGCGGCGTTCGAGCACATAATCCGCGTAGCACTTGTAACCCAGCAGGTTGGCGATCTTCAGGCGCAGGTTGGCGATCTGCTTCACGATCTGCGTGTTGTCGTTCTCGCCGCCCAGCGCACGCGAATTGTAGGCGCGCCAGAGCTTCTCTTTCAGGGCGCGGTTCGACGAATAGGTCATGAACGGCACATAGCTCGGCGCCTGCAACGTCACGGTCCAGCCCTTCTCGCCGCGCGCCTTGGCGTCGGCGGCCATACCCTCCCGGACGAATGCGGGCAGTTCGGCAACGACCTTAGGATCGGTAATGTTGATCGTAAAGGCGTTGGTCGCGGCCAGCGCGTTCTGGCCGAACTGCAGGGTCGCGGCCGACAGCTCGGAGGTATACTTGCGGTAAAGCTCCTTATCGGCGTCCGAAAGGGCGGCGCCGTTGCGGGCGAAGCTCTGGTAGGTGTCTTCCAGCAGTTTCCTGTCCTCTTTCGAAAGACCGCGGCCGGGTTTCTCGTAAACCGCCTTCACGCGGGCGAAAAGCTCCGGATTGAGCGAAACGTCGTTCGACAGCTCGGTGAGCTTGGGCTGAACGCGCAGCGCGATCTCCTGCATCTGGTCCGAGGTCGCGGCTTCGAGCAGGTTGTAGAAAACACCCGAAATGCGGTCGAGCAGCGCCCCCTGACGCTCCAGCGCCACGATGGTGTTGCCGAAGGTCGGCTTCTTGGGGTTATTGACGATCGCCTCGATCTCGGCGCGCGAGCAGGCGATGGCCGCATCGAACGCAGGCTCGTAATCCGAAAGCTCGATCTGCGAGAACGGCGGCGTCTGGTGGGGCGTGTTCCACTCCGCCAGCAGGGGGTTGGTGGTATCCAGTTCGGGCAGCTGCGCTTTGGGAATCGAATTGTCGGCGCAGCCTGCCGCCATAGCTGAAAAGGTCATAATGATAAGTGCTTTTTTCATGTTACTGCAAATATTGGGTTATTTTTCACGATTCGTCTATTGCCCGTCCGATTCCGGTTCGAGGGGGATCGGGGCCTCTTCGTCCGGCTGCGGATCGGGTTCGGCGAGCAGGCCGCGGCCGCGGAGCATCGCCCGCTTGTCGGGATCGGCCCCGCGGAAGGCCCGGTAGAGCGTCATGCCGTCCTCGGAACCGCCGCGGGCGAGGATCTTGGTGCGGAAATCGGCGGCGATCTTCTTGTTGAACAGGTCGCCGCTCTCGCGGAAGGCCGCGAACGCATCCTTGTCGAGCACTTCGGCCCACGTATAGAAGTAGTAGCCCGCCGAATAGCCGCCGTCGAAAATATGGCTGAAATAGGGATAACGGTAGCGGGGTTCGATCTGCGGAATCAGGCCGCGCTTCTCGTTGAGCGCCCGGCGCTCGAAGACCATCGGGTCGAACGGTTCGTAGTCGGTGGTCGAGTGGATGTCCATGTCGGAAAGCGACGCGGCGATCAGCTCCGTAGTGGCGAAACCCTGATTGAAGAGTTCGCTCCTGCGCAGTTTATCGACGAGGTATTTGGGAATCACCTCGCCCGTGCGGTGATGCACGGCGTACTGTTTCAGCATTTCGGGTTCGAAAGCCCAGTTTTCCATGATCTGCGACGGAAGCTCCACGAAGTCGCCCTCGACCTCCGTGAGTCCGCGGTATTTCACGTCGTGGAACAGGAAATGGAGCGCATGGCCGAATTCGTGGAAGAGCGTTTCGGTCTCGTCGAGCGTCAGCAGCGCAGGGGTGTTGCGCACCGGACGGGTGAAGTTGCAGACGATGCTCACCACGGGAGCGACGCGCTCGCCGTCCCGGTAGGTCTGTTCGACATAGTTGCCGCACCACGCCCCCTGACTCTTGCCGTCACGCGGAAAGAAGTCGAAATAGAGCACGCCCAGATGCGACTGGTCGGCGTCGAGCACCTCGTAGGCGATCGCCTCAGGATGATAGAGTGGCGCCACGATGGGCTGGAAGGTGATGCCGTAAAGCCGGTTGGCGAGGTAGAAGATGCCGCCCTGCACGTTTTCGAGCGAGAAATAGGAACGCAGCATCTCCTCGTCGAGTGCATAGTTCTGCTTGCGCAGTTTTTCGGCATAATACCACCAGTCCCACGACTCGAACGTCGCGCCCGGAACGTCCTTCTGCAGGAGTTTGTCCATCTCGGCCAGCTCCTCCCCGGCGCGGTCGAGCGCCGGCGTCCATATCTGGTCCAGCAGCGCGTAGACCGCATCGGTCGTACCGGCCATCTCGTCGGCCACGACATAGGCGGCGTACGACGGATAGCCCAGCATCTTGGCCTTCTCCGTACGCAGACGGATGAAGTCGTTGATGAGCTGCTTGTTGTCGTACTGATCGCCGTTGTTGCAGCGGTTCAGGTAGGCCTTGTAGATCTTTTCGCGCAGGTCGCGTTTGGCCGAATAGGTCAGGAACGGAATCAGACTGGGCTTATGGAGCGTGAAGACCCACTTGTCGCCCTTGCCCATCGCCTGCGCCTTCTCGCGCGCGGCGTCGCGGACGCCCGAAGGCAGTCCCTCCAGATCGTCCGCCGTCAGTTCGAGCGCGAAGTTGTTGTTCTCGGCCAGAATGTTGTTGCCGAACTTCACGGCCGTAAGCGACAGCTCGCCGTTGATCTCCTTCAGCCGGGCTTTCTGTCCGGCGTCGAGCAGGGCGCCGGAGCGCACGAAAGCGTCGTAGGTCTTCCTGAGCAGTCGGCTCTGCTCGGCGTCGAGTCCCAGCGACGCGCGCCGGTCATAGACATCCTTCACGCGGGCGAAAAGTTTCTCGTCGAGCCGGATCTTATCGCGGTGCGCCGAGAGCAGGGGCATCACCTGCTCCTGCAGGGCCTGCATCCGTTCGTTGGTTTCGGCGGCGCAGAGCATGCCGAAAATCAGCTCGGTCTGCGCGAGCATCTGTCCGGCGTTGTCGTAAGCCAGAATCGTATTCTCGAACGTCGGCTCGTCGTTGTTCGAGGTGATGGCGTCGATCTCGGCGTCGTGCAGCGACATGCCGCGCTCGAAGGCGGGCATGAAGTGTTCGGCGCGGATCTTATCGAAGGGCGGCACGCCGAAAGGCGTGTCCCACTGGGTGAAGAAGGGATTCTCCCCGGCGCTTTTCGGGGAGTTGCATGACGCAAGTGCCATAAGCAGTAAGAGTGTTGTGAATAAACCTGCAATACGTTTCATCTATTCATGTTATTTTATGTAACTTTGCGAGCTGAAAATACGGACGCGCGCAAGGCATCCGTACAATGTTGCAAAGTTAGTAAATTATAAGAGGTATGCAACTTTTTTACGCCCCCGACATCACGCCGCCCCTCCATACGCTGAGCGAAGAGGAGTCGAAACACTGCGTGCGGGTGCTGCGTCTGGGACGCGGAGATACCCTTCATATAACTGACGGGAGGGGCAATTTATTTTGCTGCGAGATTACGGACGACAATCCGAAACGCTGCGCGGTGCGCGTCACGGAGACCCGCGCCGGGTGGGAGGCGCTCCCCTATTCGCTGACGATGGCCGTTGCGCCGACCAAGAACGCCGACCGCTTCGAATGGTTCCTCGAAAAGGCGACCGAAGTGGGTGTCGGCACGATCATCCCGCTCGAAACCGAGCATTGCGAACGCCGGGTCTTCAAGCCCGAACGCGGCGAACGGGTCATCACGGCGGCCATGAAGCAGTCGCTCAAAGCCTACCGTCCCACGCTGCGTCCGCTCACGCCTTTCGGCGAAGCGGCGGCCATGCCCTTCGAAGGGCGCAAGTTCATCGCCCACTGCGCCCCGGCGCAGTCGCCCGAAGGCAAAGCCTACCTCCCGGCGACGCTCCGCAGGGGCGAGGCGGCGCTGATCCTGATCGGTCCCGAAGGCGATTTTTCGCCCGAAGAGATCGCCTTCGCACGCGCGAACGGATTCGAGGAGATAACCCTCGGCGCGCAGCGGCTGCGCACCGAAACGGCTGCAGTGGCCGCAGTGGTGATGGTCTCCGTGGCAAACGGTTAGCGATACGGACAAAACGGTCCGCATCGCCGGTTCCGCCGCAAGGCGGCACGGTATAAACAGTATAATTACACACAAATAGCTCATGTTTCTCTATTCACTTCTCGCGCTGGCGGTGGTGACGGCGCTGATATTCGCCGCCCCTCTCAAGGCCAAGGTGTGGGCGACGCTGGCAGTCGTCGCGGCGGGGGCGCTCTGGGCGTCGGCAACAGCCGTCGGAGTGCTTGCCGGCGGACATACCGTACGGTTGTGGGCGACCGACGTCTTCCTCTTCGGAAGCGACGCAGGCTCGATGGACCCTCTTTCGGCGCTGTTCGCGCTGATCGTCTCGGTCGGGGCCGTCGCCGCGGTGCTCTACTCGCGGGGATATCTCGCGCACTACCTCGGACGCAAATCCCCGGCCCACATCTCGCTGCACTACACCGCGCTGGCGACGATGTTCTACGCCATGCTGGGCGTAGTGACCTCCGAAGGCGGATTTTCGTTTCTCTTTTTCTGGGAGCTGATGACCGTCGCATCGTTCCTGCTGATCCTGTTCGACGCCGAGCGCCGCGAAGTGCGCCGCGCCGCGCTGGCCTACGTGATCATGATGCACGTGGGATTCGCCCTGCTGCTCATCGGCTTCGTGCGGTTGGACAGCGTCTGCGGATCGGCCGACTTCGCCCTATTGGGCGAATATTTCCGCACGCAGCCCGCCCTGCCGCTGTTCGTGGTCTTCCTCGCGGGCTTCGGCATGAAAGCCGGCATGTTCCCGATGCACGTCTGGCTGCCCGAAGCGCATCCCGCCGCCCCGTCGCACGTCTCCGCCCTGATGTCGGGCGTGATGATCAAGACGGGCGTCTACGGCATCCTGCGCGTCACGGCGCAGATCGCCGACCTGCCGACGCTCCGCACCGCAGGCCTGATCCTGCTCGTCGCAGGCATCGTCACGGGACTCTGGGGCGTGATCCTCGCCGCGGCGCAGAACGACGTGAAGCGGCTGCTGGCCTACTCGTCGATCGAAAACATCGGCATCGTCCTGATCGGACTGGGCATCGCGGCGCTGGGCAAGAGTTCGGGCAACCAGCTCGCGGCGATCTGCGGACTTTCGGGCGCACTGCTCCACACGCTCAACCACTCGCTGTTCAAATCGCTGCTCTTCTTCGGAGCCGGCAACATACTCTCCCAAACGCACACCACCTCGCTCGACGCGCTGGGAGGGCTGGGCAGGCACATGCCCGTCACGGGCCTGCTGTTTCTGGCCGGCACGACGGCCATCTGCGCCCTGCCGCCGCTCAACGGGTTCGTCTCGGAACTGCTGATCTACCTCGGCATGCTCGACGGCATCGCTTCGGGCAGCGACGTGCTCGCTTCGGCGGCCGGACTGGCCGCACTGGCGCTGATCGGCGGAGTTGTGATTCTGGCCTTTACCAAACTCTACGGCACGGTGTTCCTCGGCGCACCCCGCACGCACGAAGTGGCCGAAGCCTCCGAGGTCGATAATTTCCGCATCGCCGCCATGGCGCTGCCGCTGGCCGGAATTCTCTTCATCGGACTCTTTCCGCAGACCGCCGTGAGCGCGGTAACCCGCGCCGCGGGATTTTTCATCCACCACCCCGCCGATGCGGCGGACTACCTGCTGTCGCCCACGCTGGCGGCCGTCAGCCGCACGGCATGGCTGCTGATTCTGGTCGTCGGACTCTTGGCATGGCTTCGCAGCCGCGCCCTGCGCACGCGCAAGGTGACCGACGGCGCGACATGGGGCTGCGGCTTCACCTCGCCCAACGTGCGGATGCAGTACAGCGGCGAATCCTACTCCGAAGGACTGCAGTCTATCGCCACGTCGCTCACGCAGAACAGCGGCGAAGGCAGCGCCGTCGGCAAAGGCGAGATTTTCCCTGCCGCGCACAACTTCGATATCCGCCACAAGGACCGCTTCGACAAACTTTTCGCGGCGTGGTGGGTCGAACTGCTGCGCGTGATAAACAAGCGCGCCATGCGCCTGCGTACGGGCAAGATCAACCACTACGTGCTCTTCGCACTGGCGTTTCTGGTCCTGATATTCCTGTTGTCCATCTTTAACCTGATCTGACGATGACGGCACTCAATACACTCCTGATCCTGCTGACGGCCGTCTGCATTCCGGGCCTGATAAACCGCACGCGGGCCGTGCTGGCGGGCCGCCGGGGCATCCGCTTCGCCCAGCACCTCTTCGACGTGCGCCTGCTGCTGCGCAAAGGCGCAGTCTATTCGACGACCGCTTCGGCGCTGTTCCGCGCCGTGCCGTCGGTCTACCTCGGCTCGGCGATCGTCGCCGCGCTCTTCATCCCCGTCGGGGAGCTGAAACCCCTGCTGTCGTTCGACGGCGACATCGTCTGCTTCGCCTACCTGATGGCTCTCGGCCGCTTCGCGCTGATCCTCGGCGCCATGGACACCGGAAGTTCGTTCGAAGGCATGGGCGCAAGCCGCGAAGCCCTCTACGGCGCGCTGGTCGAACCGGCGCTCATGCTCACGGCCGGCACGCTGGCCCTGCTGGCGGGCCACACGTCGTTCGCCCGGATCTTCGCCGAAGCGGCGACGGGCGACCTGCAGTTGACCGTCCTGCTGGTGCTCACGGCCTACGTGCTGGTGAAGATCGTCTTCACCGAAAGCGGCCGCGTACCGGTGGACGATCCCCGCACCCACCTCGAACTGACGATGATCCACGAAGTGATGTGCCTCGACTACTGCGGCACGGATCTGGGCATGATCAAAATCGCCGGGTGGCTCAAAACCGCGGCGCTCTCGATGCTGGCGGCCGACGCCGTGACGGCGGCGCTATGCCCCCACTGGTGGGCCGCGGCGCCGCTGGCGGTACTCCTCACCGGACTCTCGGTCGGCGTGGTCGAATCGACGCAGGCCCGCAACAAACTCTCGCGCAACACCACATTCATTCTCACCATCGCGGCTCTGGCGGCTCTGGTTTTCTTCACGGGCTACCTGCTGCAACTAAACATCAGCATCCAATGATACTCCCGCTGGTCATACTCTACGTCATCACGCTCGTCTATCTGGCGATCACCGAACGTTTCCGCAACTTCGCGTCGATCATCGGACTGCAGGGGTGGATTCTCTTCGCCGTCGCCCTGCTGCGCCTGCACGCCATCAATCCGCTGGAACTGATCTTCATCGCCATCGAGACGCTGGCGTTCAAGGCCCTGCTGGTCCCGGCCATCCTCTTCGCCATGATCCGCAAAACCAAGATCAACCGCGTACGCCGCTCCGGATCGTCGCAGTCGGGTTCGCTCCTGCTGTCGCTCATGGCGCTGGCGGTCAGCGCCTCGATCACCTACTACATCGCCGACTCGGCCATCGACCTCGTATTCTTCGGCGTGGCGTTATACGCCCTGCTGAGCGGCCTGATCCTGATCGTCCTGCGCTCGCGCATCTTCTCGCACATGGTCGGCTTTCTGGTGATCGAGAACGGCGTTTTCCTCTTTTCGATGGCCATAGGCGTCGAAATGCCGCTGCTCATCAACATCGCCATCCTGCTCGACATCCTGATCTCGGTGCTGATGCTGGGCATCTTCTTCACCAAGATCGACGGCAAGATACACGCCGACGACGCCGATTCACTCACCAACGTAAAGGACTGACGCCATGATATATTACCTGATCGCCAGCATCCTGATCGCCGTCGCGGCGCTCTTCGCCCGGACCAAACGTGCGGTTCTCGCCGCCGGCATACTCTTCTACGCCGTTCAGATCGCCGCCGCGGGCCTGCTGCTCTGGGGCGGGCTTTACGACACGACCTCGGCCGCATTCTTCACCTTCGACGCGCTCGGCACGCTCTTCTACCTGCTGCTCGTCGTCGTCTCGATGTACGTCTTCGGCCACTCGGAAGCCTACCTGCAAGGGGAGGACCTCCGCTCCTACCGTCTCTATTTCGCCCTGCTGATGCTGCTCACCACGGCCATCGCCGGAGCCTATTTCGCCAACAACCTCGCCGTGACGTGGATTTTCCTCGAAGCGACGACGCTCTGCTCGGCGGGCATCATCTACCACCGCCGCACGGCGCAGGCACTCGAAGCGGCGTGGAAATACGTCTTCGTCTGCTCGACGGGCATCGCCATGGCTTATCTGGGGATCCTGCTGCTGGCCGCCGCGACCAAGTGCGAAACGCTTTCGTACGAAGCCGTCGCCGAAGCGGCCTCGTCGGGCAACCCGCTCTACCTGAAGACGTCCTTCCTGCTGATTCTCAGCGGATACAGCTGCAAACTGGAACTGTTCCCGCTCTACACGGTCGGCATAGACGCCAATTTCGCAGCCCCCGCGCCTGCTTCTGCGCTGATCTCCACGGGAGTGGTCAACGCCGGATTCCTCGCGCTGCTGCGCGTCTACAAACTGCTCGCCGGAACGGAGGTTTTCCCGTGGGTGCGCTCGGTACTGCTCATCGTGGGCATTCTCTCGCTCGGCGTGGGCGCGCTTTTCCTGCGCCGCACCAACAACTACAAACGCTTCCTCTCCTACTCCACCGTCGAGAACATGGGCATCGCCGCCATCGGACTGGGCATCGGCGGCATCGGCGTATGGGCGGCGCTGTTCCACGTATTCTGCCATACACTCGTCAAGAGCAGTCTCTTCCTGCAGATGGCCGTCGTACGGCAGGTGTACGACAGCTACCGCATCAACCGCATCGGCGACTACATCCGCATCAACCGCGTCGGGGCCGTCGGCCTGCTGACGGGCATGGTCGTACTGCTGGCCTTCCCGCCCTCGCCGCTGTTCGTCTCCGAGCTGATGATCCTCAAGCAGGTCATCACCGACCGGAACTGGTGGCTCGTGGCGGGACTGCTGCTGCTCATGTGCATCGTCATCTACTCGTTCGGATCGCGTCTGATCCGGCTCTGCTACCAGCCCAATCAGGACCGTCTGCACCCCTCGAAAGCCCACAAGGCGCTCTCGTGGTCGGCCCTGTCGCTGCTCGCGGCCGCCATCGTGCTGGGCATGTGGCAGCCGGAACTTCTGCAACGGATCATCACCGAAATCGCCGCGTTATGAAATATTATATAACCGATAATACAGCCCCCGCCGTACCGCTGTCGGAAATTCCCGAAGCGTCGTACGCCGAATTCTACACCGATCAGGCCGCCAAGCTGGCCGACGCGCGTTACCATATAGCCCACTATTTCGCCCTGCCGCTCGGCGACCGGCTCCGGTTCTTCTGCCTGCTGCTCGACGACGCGGAGGCCAAGGTGCTGATCGCGTCGCACGCCATGGAGTACTACGACGAGCAGGAACTCCCCTCACTCACGGCCCTGCACCCGCAGGTGCATCCGTTCGAGCGCGACATCGCCGAACGTTACGGCGTGCGTTTCGACGGCATGCCGTGGCCCAAGCCGCTGCGTTTTCCGTTCGACCGGTTCGACCGCGGCAGTACGATGGACAACTACCCCTTCTACACGATGGAGGGCCGTTCGCTGCATGAAGTGAACGTCGGCCCGATTCATGCGGGAATCATCGAACCGGGCGCGTTCCGCTTCATCTGCAACGGCGAGCAGGTGCTCCACCTCGAAATCGCGCTGGGATACCAGCACCGCGGCGTCGAGCATGAATTCGAGGCTACGGCCAACCGCCTGCGGCAGATGTGTCTCGCGGAAGCCGTCGCGGGCGACAGCGCCGTGACCCACGCCGCCACGTTCGCGTCGGCGGTCGAGAAACTCACGGGCAGCGTCCCCTCCGCACGGCTCGGCGTCGAACGCGCCGTGGCACTCGAACTGGAACGGATGGCGATGCAGATCGCCGACACGGGCGCGCTCTGCATGGACGTCGGCTACCAGCTGGGGCAGGTGGCCTGCGAAGCGCTCCGGACAATGACGATCAACACCACGCAGGCGTGGTGCGGCAACCGCTTCGGCAAGGGGCTGATCCGCCCCGGCGGCACGAACCATCCGCTGACGGCCGCAAAGGCGGAAACGATCCGTCGCAACGTCGCGCAGATCGCCCGCCGTTACGACGAAGTGCGCCGCGACATCAAGTCGTCGCCGACGCTGCTGGCCCGCTTCGAGCAGTGCGGCATCGTGCCGCGCGAGGAGATGCTCCGCATCGGCGGCGTGGGTCAGGCGGCCCGCGCGAGCGGCGCGGCCCGCGACATCCGCGCCACGCACCCGTGGGGCGTTTTCGCAGGAACGATCCGGCACGAAAGCATTGTCAAACGCCACGGCGACGTGATGGCGCGTCTGATGGTGCGCTGCCGCGAGGTGCTGCAATCGGCCGGGTATATCGACCGCCTGCTGGCGGACTACACGCCGGGGAGCCTGCCGGCACCCGATTATGCCGCTCCGCCCGCACCCGATTCGCTCGCGTTCGGGCTGGTCGAGGGATGGCGCGGCGAAACGTGCCACGTCCTGCTGACCGACGCCCAAGGCCGGATCGCCGCCTGCCGCATCAAGGACCCCAGCCTGCACAACTGGCTGGCGCTGGCGCTGGCCGTGCGCGGCGAAGGCATTTCGGACTTCCCGATCTGCAACAAGAGTTTCAACCTCTCCTACTGCGGCCACGATTTGTAAAGACGAAAGACATGATACTACCGAAAATAAAAGTACTGCGCAGCCACGGGAAACAATACATTCCCGATCTCGACGCCGTCGAACTGACCGAAGAGTTCCGCGGACGGCCCCACCTGACCGAAACCCCGGACACCGCGGACCTCGAACGGGCAGCGGCAATCTGCCCCACCGGGGCGCTGACCACCGCGCCGCTCTCGCTCGACCTCGGCCGCTGTCTCTTCTGCGGCGAATGCGCCCGCACGGCGCCGCGCAACATCCGCTTCACGAACGACTACCGCATCGGCTCGCCGACGCGCGAAGGACTCGTCGTGCGGCCCGGCGACAAGTGCGTGCGGTTCGACCCCGCGGCCGTACGGCCCGAAATCGGCCGCTACTTCGGCCGCTCGCTCCAACTGCGCGAGGTCTGCGCCGGGGGCGACGCATCGGTCGAAATGGAACTCAACGCCACGGGCAACGTCAATTTCGACTTGGGACGTTACGGCATCGGCTTCACCGCTTCGCCCCGCCATGCCGACGGCGTGGTGGTGTCGGGTCCGATCACGGTCAATATGGCCGAAGCGCTCCGGATCTGCTGCGACGCCGTTGCCGACCCCAAAATCCTCGTCGTCTGCGGCTCGGAAGCCTGTTCGGGCGGCCTGTTCGCCGGCAGCCGCGCCGTGGACCGCACCTTCTTCGATACGCACGCCGCCGATCTCTGGCTGCCGGGCGCCCCGACTCATCCGATGACCTTCATCGACGGCATCCTCAACCTGTTAGGCAAGAAAAAACGCGAATGACCATGCAACGACTCCGAACGATTTTCGCCTCGTTCTTCAAGATCGGGCTTTTCACCTTCGGCGGCGGATACGCCATGCTGCCGCTCATCGAGCAGGAGCTGATCGCCAAGCGCGGATGGATCGAGCACAAGGAATTCTTGGACCTGCTGACCCTCGCGCAGTCGGTTCCCGGACCGATCGCCATCAATACCTCGGTATTCGTCGGCTACAAGATGCGGGGTCTCAAAGGCGCCGTCGCGGCACTGCTGGGCAGCGTCCTGCCGTCGTTCGTCATCATCCTCGCAATTGCCCTGATGTTCGCCGACATCCGCCACAATCCGGTCGTGGACGCAGCCTTCAAGGGCATGCGCCCGGCTGTCGTTGCGCTGATCGTGGTGCCGGTTTTTTCGCTCGCACGCGGCATGCACTGGTCGATGTTCTTCGTCATCGCGGCGGCGGCCTTCGCCGTATGGTATCTGGGCTGGTCGCCGATCTACATCCTGATCGCCGCGGCCGCGATCGGCATTTCATGGACGCTGCTCATCACTAAAAAGGCAAAAAAATGATCTTCTGGCAACTCTTCGCAAGCTACCTCAAAATAGGGTTCTTCGGCTTCGGCGGCGGATACGCCATGCTCTCCCTGATCCAGAACGAAGTGGTCGTACAGCACGCATGGATGACCAACGCCGAATTCGCCGACATCGTGGCCGTCTCGCAGATCACGCCCGGCCCCATCGCCATCAACTCCGCGACCTACGTCGGCTATACCGTCGGCGCACAGGCCGGAAACGAGTGGTGCGGCATTCTGGGGGCGGCGCTGGCGACATTCGCCGTATGCCTGCCCTCGCTGACGCTGATGCTGCTCATCACGCGCTTCTTCCTGCGGCTCAAGCAAAATCCGCTCGTCGAAGGAGCCATGAAAGGCATGCGGCCCGTGGTGATCGGCATGATCGCGTCGGCGGCGCTGCTGCTGATGTTCCCCCATAGCAAAGCCCCCGACGAGCAGAATTTCATCGACGGCTGGAGCTGGGCGCTGTTCGGCGGCGTCTTCATCTCTTCGGTCAAAAAAGTGAATCCCATTCTGTTGATCGCCCTCTCGGCCGCGGCGGGAATCCTGATCTATTACGTATTCTGACCCCGTCCCTCTCCTATAAAAACGGCCGGAGCGCATACGCCCCGGCCGATGTTTTCCCAACAGTCGCCGATCACACCACGGCGACGACCGCCGCACCCGCCAGCAGCAGGAACAGGAAGACTCCGAGACACAACAGCCCCAGAACGGCTATGAACGTGCCGATACAGCCCCAGCGCTGATCGCCGCCCGACAGCGGATCGGTCAGCAGGGTGATGATCAGACCGACGAGCGGCGTGAAGATCAGGCTCAGCAGGAAAGCCAGCCCGAAGCCGATGCGCCGGCGGCTGCCGATGATACCCACCAGAACAGCCAGCAGGCAGCCGCTCAACAAACCGAACAACAGAGTCAGAATAGCCATAATCGAAATCTTTTAGCGGATGAAACGGTAATAGGTCCCCAACGGCAGCTGCTTGCCTGCGCGGTCGGTGAAACAGAGTTCGCCGTACTGCTCTTCGAGCGGCGCGCCGAAGGCCTGCCGCACGGCGGTACGGGCCAGCGTGGACGAAAGGCCCATCGAGTAGAGGTTCAACACGAGAAACGCCCCCTGCGGCTCCAGCAGCTGCGCGCAGCAGGCGAGCATCTCGCAGATATTCTCCTCCAGAATCCACTTCTCGCCGTTGGCGCCGCGGCCGTAGGCCGGGGGATCGAGGATGATGCCGTTGTAGCGGCTGCCGCGCCGCACTTCGCGCCGGACGAATTTGAGCGCGTCTTCGACGATCCACCGGATGCCGTCCAGCCCGCTCAGCTCCATATTCTCGCGCGACCACGTCACGACCTGCTTCACCGAATCGACATGGGTCGTCTCCGCCCCGGCGGCACGCGCCGCAAGGCTCGCGCCGCCCGTATAGGCGAAAAGGTTCAGCACACGGGGCGTAACCGGTTTTCGCGGCGCAGTCCGGCCCTTCGGCGCCGCTCCGGACAGAACGCCCTCGGATGCGGTTGTGGCCGGAGCGCCCGCAGGAGCGGTTGTGGCCGGCATCGCATCCGGCGCCTTTCCGCCCGCAATCCCCATCGCAGCGGCTCCGCCCGACGCCAGCGCCCGGCAGTTGTCGTAGATGAAATTCCAGTTGGCGGCCTGCTCAGGGAAGATGCCGACGTGCTTGAACGAGGTGAGTCCCAGCCGCATGCGCAGCCGCATCCCCTTATAGGCGTAATCCACCGTCCAGCGCGAGGGCATTTCGGAACCGAGACGCCACTCGCCGCGCTCCTCGCTGCGCGTATCGCGCAGAAAGGAGGCATCGGCCGCACGGCGCCACTCCTCCTCGGAGAGCGTCCGCCGCCAGATAGCCTGCGGTTCGGGACGCCGCGTAACGTAACGCCCGAAGCGTTCGAGCTTCTCGAAATCGCCCGTGTCGATCAATTCGTAATCCCCGAAAGCGGGTGTCAGCTGTTCTTGCATAAAAAATCTTCTTTATTTTATCGTCGGCCTGAGCAGGAAGCGGAACGTATAGTCGCCGTAAGGCACCCGGAACCGCTCCTCCGGCAGTTGTCCCCAGCTGTCGATACAGCCCAGTCCGGACTGCCGCAGATCGAAGTTCACGAACGTCGCGTCGCGCGCCGTGAGCGTTCCCGAATGCTGCTGGGGCGGGAAGTTCGACACGTCGAGATCGGCCGTCGCATAGGGCAGCGCCGATGCCGAGAAAGGAGCGTCGGAGAGGATCGTCAGCCCCGTGCCCGAACTGTCGGCCACGGTCCACCAGCGCACGTCGCTCTTGGTGCCCGACTCCTGCGGACGCACATATTCGTCGTGATACTGGTCGGCGACACGCTGTTCGTAAAGTCCCAGATCGGCCGACGAGAGCCGGTCGGCATAGTTTTCATGTTCGCCGCGGCCGTAGTAGATCACGCGGTCGTAACGCGCCGGCATCGTGAGCGTCATGCCGTAGCGCAGCAGGTTGGGAACCTTGGCCGACTTGCCGGCGGTCATCCGTTCCGTCACCTCCATTTCCCCCGCGCCGTTGATCCGGTAGGTCAGCGCCAGCGTCGCTTTCACGGCGGGAAGCTCGTAAAGCGCTTCGACGACCGCCACGCCGTCCTTCACACCGGCGTCAAATTTCGTGAGTTTCAGTTCGGGATTCTTCCAGACCGCGAGTTTGCGGTCGAGCTTTGCGCCGAGGTCGTTCTCGGTCGGAGCGCGCCAGAACTGCGGACGCAGCTCGGCGCCTTCGGCCATCAGTGCGCGGCCATCGACGTCGTAGGCGCTGAGGAAGCCGTCGCGCGAGAAGAACATCTCCCACGTCTGGCCTGCAACCCGCGTGCCGCGCTCCCATGCAGTCACCTCGACGGGACGTTCCGACACAGCAAGACCGAACCCGGCTTTGCAGTCGTACTCACGCACGACGAACTGCTGCTGCGCCGCCGTATGGCCGATGTCCAACAGCGGCTGTTTGTTTTTCAGTTTGTAGGCCACGTTCACCAGCAGCTCCTTGGCCTGCGGGCAGAAATCGGCGGAGGTAAAGCCCAGCGCATAGGTGCGCCGCTGCCGGGGCGCGACATCGAGTTCGCCAATACGGCCGGCCTTCACGACCCGGCCGTCGGCGACCAGTTCCCACGTCAGTTCGTAATCGTCCAGCCCCACGAAGAAGTTCTCGTTGTACACCTCCACGCGGCCCTGCGCCGGATCGAGAAGCTCGGTCCAGATATTCTGGTACTGCCGCTTCACCTCATAGGCGTGCGGATGCCACGTGCGGTCGGGCGCGATGATGCCGTTGCAGTTGAACGAATTGTCGGTCGCGTCGTAGTTGTTGAAATCGCCGCCGTAGAGGAACGACACGCGGCCGTTCTTTTCGTAGCGGGCAAGTCCCTGATCGACGAAGTCCCAGATGAATCCGCCCTGATACGACGGATATTGGCGCACCAGCTTCCAATAGTGGTCCAGACCGCCCATCGAGTTGCCCATGGCATGCGCGTATTCGCACTGGATCAGCGGTTTGGAGGGGTTGTTCTTCAGGTATTTCTCACACTGCGCATAGTCCCAGTACATCGGGCAGATGATGTCGGTAAACGCACCGTCCCGATCGTACACGGCGCGTTCGTAATGCACCGGACGCGACGCATCGTAATCCTTGATCCAGCGGTAGCAGGCCTCGAAGTTAGGCCCCATACCCGCCTCGTTGCCCATCGACCAGACGATGACCGAGGGGTGGTTCTTGTCGCGCAGCACCATGCGCTGGTTGCGCTCCATATGCGCCTGCGCGAAGGCGGGCACCTTGGCCAGCGTCTCTTCGCCGTAGCCCATGCCGTGCGACTCGACGTTCGCTTCGTCCACGACATAAATGCCGTACTCGTCGCAGAGTTCGTACCACTGCGGATCGTTGGGATAGTGGCTCGTACGCACGGCGTTGATGTTCATCTCCTTCATGATGCGGATATCCTCGATCATCCGCTCGCGGCTCACCACATAACCCCCGATCGGGTCCATCTCGTGACGGTCGGCGCCCTTGATCAGCACGGGCTGTCCGTTTACGAGCAGCTGGGCATTCCGGATCTCCACCGAACGGAAGCCCACGGGCTGCGTCACGGTTTCGGTCACGTTCCGCCCGTCAGACACGTCGATCCGGAGCGTATAGAGGTTAGGCGCCTCGGCCGACCACTTCGCGGGATCGGCAACACGGAAGAGACACCCCGCTTTGCCGCCCGCCGGCATGATCTGCTGTTCGGCCACCGCCTCGCCCGCCGCATCCAGCAGCGTCAGGCCGACCGATTTCACGCGCGGGGTCGTCTCCACTTCGACGTGCAGCTGGGCGTCCCTATAATCGGCGTCGAGCGTCGGGGTGATGCGCACGTCTTTCAGGTGCGCCTTGTCGCGGGCCGTCAGCGTCACGCCGCGGGCGATGCCCGAAAAGCGCCAGAAGTCCTGATCTTCGAGGTAGGTGCCGTCCGACCAGCGGAACATCTGCAGGGCGATCAAGTTTTCGCCCGGCTTCACGAATTTCGTGACGTCGAATTCCGCCGCAAGCTTGCTGTCCTCGCTGTAGCCGACGAAACGGCCGTTGATCCAGACATAGACGTTCGACGTCGCCGAGCCGATCGAGAGAAAAATATCCTTGCCGCTCCACGATGCCGGCACCTCGAACGTATGCCGGTAGGAACCGACATGGTTTTCGGCGTCGGGCACGTGCGGCGGATTGTTCTCGAAATTGCCGCGCCACGCATAGCCGATATTCACGTAGAGCGGGTCGCCGTAACCGTTCAGCTCCCACATCCCCGGCACGGGCATCGCGCCCCACGACGCATCGTCGTAATCCTCCTGCCAGATACCGGAGGGACGCTCCGAAGCGTTGCGCACCCAGTGGAATTTCCACACGCCGTCGAGCGGCATGCTCTCGCCCGCCGCAAAGGTCGAGTGCATCGGCAGACGGTTGATTTCATTAACGGCAGGGTCCTGCCATTCGCGGCCGGTCTGGGCCGAAGCGGCCAACGCGCCCGAAAGCGCCGCCGCAAGGATCAAGAGAGTCTTTTTCATCGGTTATGGTTATGGTTTTGGTTTCGCAGTCTCTTTACGGGTGCAGTCCACCAAGCTCATTTCGCAGCGGACGCAGTCGAATTCCAGCCGGTAGCGGTTCGCGCCGCGCTCCAGCCAAAGATCGCCCTTCAGCCGCGGCCGCTCCTTGAGGCATTCGCCGATTTCGCGGCGGATGCAGTAGGCCGAGCGCATCACCCGACGCCCGGCGGTCGTGGCCGCGAGGTCGAGCCCCCGCTCGATTTGCCGGACGCCGTGGTCGCGGTAAAACGCTTCGGCAAGACGGTTGGTGACATTCTCCTCGGCCGAAAGCGTCTCCGACGGATACTCCGCCGCGCCCTCAGGCAGAATCCGGTGCTCGACGCCCCGCGCCAGCCGGGCCTGCAGCAGGGCGGCAAGCCCTTCGCGCCGCAGCTGCGACGCCAGCGACGCCGGAACGAACCATTCGGCTCCCTGCACCTCGGCCGAGCGCACCGCAAAAATCGTATCGCCGCTTTTCATGGCCTGCGTCCGCAGGGCGGCGGCGTTCGCTTCGGGATTATTCGCCGGCTCCAACGCAACGCGGCGTTCGGCGACAGCCGCCACCCCTTCGCAGTCGGTATAGCGGAACGTCACCCCCTCCGCCGACGCCGTCACCACGGCCGCGGCCGGAATCACGCGCCGCGTACGACTCCGTTCGAGCAGCAGGTTGAAGCGGTGGTCGTAATTGCGGTAGACCTCGCATCCCGGAGCGATCCCCTCCATGCGGTTGGGCGTCACGCAGTCGCCGTCGGCAGCATTAACATTGGTTCCGACCAGTCCGCGCGGCGTCAGGAAGCAGATGCCGTCGCCGGCGGCCAGCGTATGCACCCGGTCGAGCCGGAAACGGGTCCTTTCGACACGCGTCACGCGGCCCGCATATTCGCCGACGGCCTTCGGCGTGTCGAACGACGCGACGCCAGCACGTTTGCCCGCAAAGAAGTATTCCGACTCCCCGCGGGTGAAACTCTTGGCCGTATCGGGCGTGAAGTCCGCGACGCTTTCACCGGCCGAAGCACGCCGCAGGTGCGGCCGCACGGCCAGCGCATCGTCCACCGCGCGGCGGTAATAGGCCACCGTATTGCGGATATAATTGATGTCTTTGAGACGCCCCTCTATTTTCAGCGACCTGACGCCGGCATCCAGCAGCTCGCCGACGTGTGCCGAAAGATTCAGGTCGCGGACCGAGAGCAGGTGTTTTCCGGCCAGATAGGTGCGCCCGCTGCCGTCGGTCAGATCGTAGGTCAGGCGGCACGGCTGGCTGCATGCGCCGCGGTTGCCGCTCCGCTCGGACATCGACCGCGACAGAAAACAGCGGCCGCTGTAACCCACGCAGATGGCCCCGTGGACGAAACACTCCACTTCGGCGTTCGTCGCGGCGCATATCGCCCGGATCTCGTCGAGCGACAGCGCCCGTTCGAGAATCACGCGGGCAAAACCGCATTCGCCTAAGAAACGCGCCTGTTCGGGCGTCATGTTGCACACCTGCGTCGAGGCGTGCAGTTCGACCGGAAGATCCATCCGCCGCAGAGCCATGTCCTGCACGATGAGCGCATCGACCCCGGCCGCGATCAGCTCGCGGGCCTGCCGCTCGGCGGTCTCCAGTTCGTCGTCGTAAATCAGGGTATTGAGCGTGGCATGCACCCGCACGCCGTAACGGTGGGCATACTCCGCGACGCGGGCGATCTGCTCCGCGCTGTTGCCCGCCGCATGGCGCGCCCCGAACTTCGCACCGCCGATATAGACGGCGTCGGCGCCGTAATCCACAGCGGCCACGGCCGACTGCAAATCTCTGGCGGGAGCGAGTAGTTCGACGAAGTTCATGCTTTATTTTTTGCAAAAATAACAAATTCCCCGACAAAAAACGGAGCCGAAGCCGAAAAAACACAAGACAAAGAATTGATAACCGTTCTTGAAAATATCACAAAATCACATATCAAAAACCTACTATCAATAGCAATCTAGGAAACCTCACTTCCTTAATTCAAGCATTCATTCAATTAAAAAACTTCCACATACTCTTTAACTTTCAAAAAAGAAGAAGCCAAATTCTTTACATTACTCGCTAAAAAAGGGACTGTCGATGCTTTCTTACATCCATCTTCCATATAGTAAGCTAAATAAAAAGAACGATGTACTTTCTTAAAATTATCATATAAATTATCAACAACAACACCAAATTCAGGATAATCAAGTTGAGCTATCATAATAATCTCATGTACATTACTTTCAATCTGCGAACGGCAATCATCCAGATATCTCATCCAATTAAAATCATCTCCATGAAAATGATATGCTAAAGAGGGAGATATGGACAAATCCAAAGTTTGGCAAGCTTTTTCAATATCCACATCTAATGGAATTACCGAGCTATTTTTCGAAGTAATATTTTGAAACAGATTTACTCCTACCTCCAATAAGGCACTGACATATTTGCGTAAAAATATGCTCCGATATTTACGCTCTGAATACCGAGACAAAACTACAGTCACTCCATAGACAATCGTTGCTGCAACAATTGACCAACATATATTCGTCAACCAATCCACTGAAATAATAATCCCCACACAGAAAGCAATCGCAGCTACCCCCAATAACCAGAAACTCTCTTTTCCAAGTAACATCATATATTTTCGCATAAACTTCTATTTTATGTATAAAATCATCTTTTCACTACTTTGGTCTTCACGCATCACACTTCCATCCTCATTATAAAGAGTCGAAACAGTCCTTCCGTACCTACAATCGCCTGAATCAGAATAAGTATACACACTATGATTTACAAAACTTAAATATCTTTTACCACTAGGATAACCTTTCTGATACTGCACTGATTTTGCCTCTACCATTCTCCCTTTATTGTCATAAACATAATCCCAACGATTACTAATCTGACCATTTTCATCACAAATTTCATAATAAGCCATATTCTGAGATTCCCAAGAACACTCACAATTTGCTGAAGACGTGGAATTACCACTACCGCAATCTTGTTCAAATTTATTTTCATCTCCACCACAAGCTTGAATGGTGATACTTACGAGTGCCCCCAATACAAACGACACTATTACCATACTTAATGTTCTATCCATAGTATTCTTTATTATTTACATGCCAGCCCCATAGCAAATTCAGTTTGAGTCCTTAAAATATATAAAAAACGTGGGACAAAACTTCCATTGATCATTGAGGTCTTCGACAACCTTGGCTATCAACGAAGTAAAGCCCACGTCGTGAAACGTGAGCGTCTTCGCTTTTCTAGTAGCCGTTTGAAAGTGTCGAAGTTCCAATGACTAGTAAAAGCTAACGCTTTTTATATGTAATCACAATTTAGATCAGCCGTTTATGTCATAAGCAATGATTTTATTCGTTATATCTGCAAATATAAGGATTTTCACCAGCATTGTCAACCTAAATAACCTTTTTCCTCGATAAGAAGATACAAATTGCCGCTATTTTTATAAATTTGCGGTTTGTAATACGAATACTCAAAAATCAACAGATAGTATGCTTACGCTAAAGCAAATCCGCGATGACAAAGAGGCCGCGATCCGCAAACTGGCCAAAAAGGGCGTGGACGCCGCACCCGTCATCGAAAAGATCGAAACGCTGGACGACCGCCGCAAGGCCATTCAGGTAGAATTGGACAATACGCTGGCCGCGCAGAACAAAGCCGCCAAGGAGATCGGCGCGCTGATGGGTCAGGGCCGCCGCGAAGAGGCCGAGGAGCGCAAACGCTTCGTCGCCGACCTCAAGGAGAAATCGAACCGCCTGCAGGCCGAATCGCGCGAAGTGCAGGAGGAGCTGCAGGCCGCGATCGTCACGCTGCCCAACTTCCCCGCCGAGATCGTCCCGGAGGGCAAAACCGCAGAGGACAACCTCGTCGTAAAACTCGTCGAAAGCTACACCGAACTGCCCGAAAACCCGCTGCCCCACTGGGAGCTGGCCCGCAAATACGACATCATCGACTTCGATCTGGGCGTGAAGCTCACGGGCGCCGGATTCCCCGTCTACAAGGGCAAGGGCGCACGCCTGCAGCGGGCGCTGATCAACTACTTCCTCGACTGCAACACCAAAGCCGGCTATCTCGAAGTCGAGCCGCCGATCATGGTCAACGAGGCTTCGGGCTTCGGTACGGGACAACTCCCCGACAAGGAGGGGCAGATGTACCACGCCACGGCCGATAACTTCTACCTGATCCCCACGGCCGAAGTTCCCGTCACGAACATCTACCGCGACGTGATCCTCGACGAAAAGGATTTCCCCGTAAAAATGACCGCCTACACCCCCTGCTTCCGCCGCGAAGCCGGTTCCTACGGCAAGGACGTGCGCGGCCTGAACCGCCTGCACCAGTTCGACAAGGTCGAGATCGTGCAGCTGAGCCTGCCCCAGAACTCGTACGAAGCGCTGGACGGCATGGTGGCGCATGTCGAGTCGATCGTCAAGTCGCTCGGCCTGCCCTACCGCATCCTGCGTCTGTGCGGCGGCGACATGTCGTTCACTTCGGCGCTCACCTACGACTTCGAGGTTTACTCCGAAGCGCAGAAACGCTGGCTGGAGGTTTCCTCCGTCTCGAACTTCGAATCGTTCCAAGCCAACCGTCTCAAGCTCCGCTACAAGGACGCCGACAAGAAAACCCAGCTGGCGCACACGCTCAACGGCTCGTCGCTGGCCCTGCCGCGCATCGTCGCCGCCCTGCTCGAAAACTTCCAGACCCCCGAAGGTATCCGCATTCCCGAAGCGCTGATTCCCTATACGGGTTTTGATATTATCAAATAAGTTTCTATATTTGTCATTACATACACACATTAACAAATAAATTTTTCAAAAATGGCTTACAAAATCACCGACTCCTGCGTTGCCTGCGGTACCTGCATCGGCGAATGTCCTGTAGAGGCTATCTCGGCTGGCGATATCTATGTAATCGACCCCAACACCTGCATCGACTGCGGCACCTGCGCAGGCGTTTGCCCCAGCGAGGCGATCATTCCGGAATAACGCACGGTTACAACATGGAACAACACGCCCGAAGCATAATGCTTCGGGCGTGTTGTTTAGGCGTTGGGCTGAGAAAGTTATTCAATCGGTTTTCCCGGAATAACAATTCCTCCAGCTTCTTCCAAAGAATAGCATCTATCCTTCGGAATCTCTATTTTCCAATAATCTCCGGGAAGATCCGGATTAGGCCCCATAAAAATGCCATCCATTGGAGTTGTCGTAGCAGGCATAATAACTTTTCCAGACTCTCCAGCCGCCTGACGGATTTCTTTCCAATCAACGACCTCAAAAGCAATTCCATTAGACCTTATGCCCACCTCTTTATACTTGAAATACACTCTATATGGCAAAGAAGCATAAACATCTTGTTGCTGATCGCACAATTCAATAAAATTCAGGTAGATCCCTCCTAATTTAGAACTACCTTTTATGGACTTGTGAATCATCTCCGGTCTGAAAAACACCTCCACACAATAATGTGGACCGACCTTCATAACATCGGAAGAGTTAGCCCATGTCAAGCCGGGTTTAATCGCATACGCACCCGGCTGGTCGAAACGAATCAAATAGTTCCCTGCTCCGTCGTTATTGATAATCGTACACTGCGGATCATTAAAAACCGATTCCGTGATTTCCAAATTGGGATCAGGATAATCAGGATCTTCAAAATTGACACTGAAATTATAAACTTTACCGAGTGCTACAGAACTCGGACCTTCGATGCTTGCCACAGGCGACGCCACCCGACAAGTAATGGTTGCCTGTTGGAGCATAATCGGCCCCGACGGGTTCGCAAGATCACGATAATTCCGTGTTGCCAATATCTGATAAACACCGCATTTTGTAAAACGTAGTTTCAGCGATTTATCGGTCCGTGAAATTTGATCGATGCCGCCGTCTATCGTAGTAAAGAACGACACGTTTGTACTTATCACTTCTATACCCGCATCAACTCCTGACGTCACGAGGTTAAACGTATAATCTATATCCTTTCCATAATACTCATCGCCAATTCCTCTTCCCGCAGGATTACTGACAATGCCGATCTTAGCAATGCCTGCGCGCGTCTGCGGATTATCCGGCGCAAGGTCTTCGGATACTTCGAGGATTTCCTGCGAGCAGGAACCCGCACACATTACCGCCAATGCACCGAATAGCGGCAGTACGAAATTTGGGAACAAGTAGGATTTTTTCATAGCTTAAATTATTTAAGTGGGTGAATAATAAAAAGCCGCAGGAAAAATATCTGAATTATTCAAATATACAATAAATCAGGCGTATTATTTCATTTTCCGATGAAAATTTTCACAAACCGTCTCCATATGTCCGAAGCACATATATATTTCCAATAAAAAAACTGCGGTCCAAATTGGACCGCAGTTCGATATGATTATTCAAACTCTTACAACCTATTCAAGAGTTGGAAATCCGTGTTATTATCCAAGTTATTTGAAATCTGCTTTTTCAATCCAGCATTTTCAAATTTCCCACTGTTGCCAATGACAGTCCCCGACGCAGCAGGACGATCGAATACAAGCGAGCTCGGCATTGCTACTTGGCTTTCGAATACCACGCCATTCTGCTTAACTGAAGTTGACAGAACTGTACATCCAGAAAGTACACTCGACAGTTTACTTGCATGCAGAATTGTAGCAGCAGACTTCGAAGCAGCTACAGAAGCACCTGAACTCTTCCTTGTCATTGTATAAGGACCTATCGGATAATCCTTATCGGTATATCCTTCAGCTGCCTTTTGCCAATAAATATCTTGTCCAAGAACCCAGAAGAAGTCCATCGAACTGGTAGTAAAATTACCCATTCCCTCGACACTTCCTTGATATAGAGTAATCGTTGCCGAGTTTTTATCTGCATTAAGCTTTCCGGTAAATCCGGGATAACCACCGTTAATAATATAATATTTTCCCTGCAAAAGTGCCCGTCCTGTAAGAGTCAGGACACTTCCATCCTCCGGATCGGTATATAAACTCTGGCCTTCCAATATCTCAAAATTTCCGGTAGCACTATCGAATTTAGCCGACGGAAGAATCTGCGACTGGTCACGAATCGTAGTAATGCCCCATCCTTGTAATTTATAGGATGAATTAGCAACCCCCTGAATGAACGTAACGTCGAAAGAAAGCGGCGCAGCATTCACCTCAGACGAAGTGCTGGTTAAAGTCCACGTACCGAGCCATGCCTTGTAAGCATCCGAAGCCTCCCCACCACCTTCAGTAGTGGCTGCGACATGCTTTGTAGTCGATTTACCAGCCGAATCCGTAACTTTTAAAATACAAGTATAGGAAGTAGCGGGATCTAATCCACTAAAGGTTACTCCAATTCCGGGATTCTTAACAAGCCCGTCCAACCATCCGTCTTTAGTAGACATATCTGTTCCGTTCTGAGTAACTATAGCATCATAAGAAGCTCCCTGAGCAAGTACTTTTTCAACATCCGAAGTTAAAAATACTCCATAATACGCACCTGTTGCAGTCGGAGCATAGGCTCCCATATAAACCTTAGTGTCCGTATTTGCACCATTAGCATCTCCAGCACGAAGTGTCAAAGTCAGTTCCGGACCGTCGCCCGTTTCACCGTCGTCTGCAAGTGTGGTAAACCTCTCTTTGGTCACTGCCGTTGTTCCAGCAGTTCCGTTACATCCGAAAGCGACTACACAATATTCCGTTTCAGGATCAAAAGGAATATATTGCTCTATCAGCTCCTTAGAATAGCCATCAGGACCCGTAGACAAATATTTGGTAACATCACCGCCATTCGCGCCAATAATAGCTGCAATCAACTGATTGTCATCAGGCACCTGATCGACAACGGAAGCCGGATAAATATCAAAATAATAGGTATCGGAATCATTAGACGGAGTAATGTTAACATCAGCGCCTTTCGCTCCGATATTCGTTACAGCGATAGTAAAAGTCAAATCGCCGCCACCCTGAGCAGCATCAGTAGTTGCCGAAGCCGAATCAACCGTTGTTTTTCCATTGGCACTCGTAACGGAAACAATCGCCGTAACCGCCGTAGCAGCAGGCACACCGCGGCAAGGCAGGTCATAACCGTCAGCGCTGTTTATCTTCTCAACCTGCTCAGTCTTAAGTGTCGGATCAGTCGTAACTCCGGCCAAAATCTCAGCAAGCGTTTTTCCCTCGGCAAGCGCCTTATCGACAGCAGATTTCATAAGGAATGCCGCTTTTGCCGAAACTATATCCGAGGACTTGATATGGCAGGTGACATACGAAGAAGTGTTCGCACCGCTGGCGTCGCCCGCTCTCATGGAAAGGGTCAATTCAGGAGCAGGCTCCGGAGCATCGTCCGTCTTGAACGCCTCTTTCACCAGATCGGAGGTGAAGCGGCCGTCCGTCAGCATGCCGAGCGCAACGGCGTAGTAGTCGGTGCCGGCCGTCAGATCGGTGATTTTCTGCGGTGCGCTTCCCTTGACGAGGGCCGTTGCGAGATACTCGCTGAGCGGCAGCACCTTCTTATCCGCGATAGCTTTCAGATTGTCGAGAATATGCTGGGCATAGGCCGCGTCGGACTCGAACGTGTCGAACTCGGCCTTCTTTACAGCCGCATAATAGTAGGTAGCTTGGTCGTTGCTGGGAGTTACCGTTACGGTAGCTTCGGTCTGGGCTACATCCGAAACAGCGACACTAAACGAATAAGAGGGGGGGGGTCCGACTTTGTCGTCGTCGTCATTACAGCCTGAGGTGACAAACAGAAGAGTCACGGCTGCCAATAACATGCGCAAGTAAGATTTGAGCGTCATAGGCTTAAAATTAAATTAATAAAATTGACAAGATATAACAATTCGTCCGGCAAGGAACGCTAAAAATTATATTACGTTAGCAAATATAAGTATTTATATTTGTAATTGTATCATTCAGATACAAGAAAAACGGAACGCCGGATCGGGTTTCGCAGGCCGTTTGATTACAATATTGAGAAATTCCGGGACATTTGATTACAAAATCCAATCATCGACGGCAATATTCAGTAATATTTCCGAAGGAAAAAATATTTTTCAGATTTTTTCAAAAAATTTATTTTCGACGCATGCCGGACCTCGGCGCGGGCCGGACATTCCGGGATCGGCTTCCCGAAAGCCGATTTCCACAGACAAAAAAGCTGCGGCGCATATGCGCCGCAGCTCGATTATAGGAATACGGAAGAGGCTATCTTCTGGGAGTCCGGACTCTGTTTTTCGGAGACCGGGCCGCAGCCGCCGTCTTCAAGGAGACCTCTTCAGCCTGCTTCAAGCCTGCATTTATGCCGACAAGGCATTTGATCTGAGCGGGTTTGCCACCGGATAACGCCTCTGCGTTGCCGGACATTTCCGCACCCCGGACCATCTTTTCGGACAGGGCCGAGGTCCGCTCCCGGCGCAGATTTATCAACTGCGAAGCAGCGGCCTGCGGCATGTTCGGCTCTTCGAGCGGCCGGAAAACCTTCGGGACATCGAGTCCGGGCAGCAGCGAACTGCACAACACGGGTAGTTTAACGCCTGCGGCCGCGGCTTTCGACGCTCCCGACAGTTCGGAGATGGGCGAGGCCCCGGACTTGGTGAAGCGCACTCCCAGCCGGAAGATTTCACCGACATTGCCCGATGCGTCTTCGGCGACGGCGAGGAAGGTGCACTGGGTATCCCACGAGCAGGTGAAATTAATCTTCGCGGCATCCTTCACGCCCTGAGACTTCAGCGCGTTGATGATCGTGGCTTCGGAAACCGCTCCGGGGTCCGTATAATCGCCGGTATAAAGGGCTACGTACCAATGCGCGGCATCCGCCGAAGAGGTAACCGTTGCGGGAATATACGCTTTTCCCGACGCATTGGATGATACTCCGGCTGCAACGATCTCGTCGCCGTCGAAGTACTTGTCGTAGGCCGCCTCCACCGTCGCGGAACCGGCTACGGCTTCGAGCGTCGTGAATATTTCGCCGACGGCAGGCGTGCCGACAACGTTGCCACTCAGGTCCACACATGCGGCATAAGGCCTGTAGGCCGTTTTGGAAGAGAGTTTGCCGTACGCATAGGAAGCGCCCGAATACCAAGCGCCCAGCCCGGCGATAACCTGCACGGGAGTCAGATTTCCGTATTGCGCCGTACCGTAGAGCGCAAACATGTCCGTTACGTGCGACACAAGCGCTTCGGCGTTTCCGCCCAGCTGGGTATAGCTGGCATCGGAAATCACGTCCCAAATATAGGTAACGGGCTCTTTGGTCGTCTCCACGGTTACCGTCGCACCGCCGGAGGTGATGTCTTCGACTTTGAAGGTGAATCCGGTACCCGCGGCGTCAGGCCCGGCGCCCGCCGTGAACTTGGCTTTCGTGACGCCCGTCGTCGCCGAAGCGCCGTCGTATCCGAACGCAACGAGATAATATTCGGCGCCGGGCATCATGGCGAGTTCCCCACCGAAATCCGTAGGTACGGTCGCATAATCGCCGGTCACCAGAAGCCACGAGATAATCTGGCCGTACTTCTGCTCGACGGAAGCGATGATCTCGGCATCGGACATGCCCTTGATTTCATCGGCCAGCATGAAATCGAGCATATAGGGATCTTCGTCGTTGGAGGCCGTAATCGCAGCCGTCACCCCGCCGGGAATCGGTTCCGCCGAGGTGTCGATATCGATCGACAGCGTCAGATCGGACGTCGCGGCCGTCTCCGTCGTAAACTCATGGCGTGTAACGGCCGTCGTCGCCGCCGTATTGTACCCGAAGGCAAGCACGTAATAGGAGGTCCCGGCCGTCAGGGAGGTCGGTTTATAACCGTCTTCGCCTTGGCTCAGCATTCCGGCGATGCCGCCGTATTTCGCATAGGTTTCATCGAGCGCCGCGATCAGCGAAGCGTCGTCGGCAAAATTCTCGTCGATCAGTTTTTTGGGCTGGATATCGAAGAAATAGGTCTCGGTATCGTTCGAGGGCGTCACGGTCACCATGGCCGAGGTGGCTTTCAGCTCCGTCACCGCAATGGAGAAAGTGAGGTCCGACGGCGGCACGTCACCGGAGGTCGTAGAGACGTTTTCGCTCTTCACCGTGGAGCGTCCGCCGGCCGAAACGACTTTGAAAATCACCGTATAATCCGTCGAAGGCACGATCACGTCGCCCGCCAGCGTCAGGCCGAGACCTCCCTTCGCATTCAGGGCGGCAATATCCTCGCTCTTGACATCCTGACCGTTGGCATCGGCGATATTTTCGAGCGAAGCGCCCTGCCCGATAAAATCATCCACGATTTGCTTCGGAAGACACGCCATCTTGGCGGATACGGCGGCCTCCGACACGGCAGTGCAGTAGATCATCGTCGAGGTATTGTTTCCGTCGGCATCGCCGGCGCGGGCCGAGAAGGCCAGATCAGGCGCTTCGCCCGTAGGCGCCGTCGTCGAGAATTTGTACATCTGCAGCTCCGAGGTAGGTTCCTCCTTCTCGGCATCGTAGCCGATGGCGTAGACATAGTATTCGGTTCCGGGCTTCAGAGCGAGCATCCCTTCGAACATCTCCGCAGGGTAACCGTCCGGTCCCTGCGTCAGATAGGCGGGAATGATCGCGTCCAAAACGTCGGCGAGAATCTCGTCCTCGGACATTCCCTCGTAGGCCGCCGCCGCAATCACGTCGAAATAATAGGGAGCTTCGTCGTCGGAGGGAATGACGGCGATATCGGCGGCCGTCATGGTGATATTCTCCACCTTGAATTCGAAGGTCAGCTCCGTCGGTTCGGGGGTCGCCGTCGTGAACGGCGTCTTCTTCAAATCGGACGTAACCCGGCCCTCCGGCGTAATGCCGTATACATAGGCATAGTAGTCGGTCGAAGGCTCCAGCGTGACGAATTTGATCGGTTCGCTTCCCGTGGCGATTACGGTTTCCAGATAGGCTTTAAAGGTCAGCTGCTTTTTTTCGGCCTGAGCCTTCAGATAATCGATATCGTCGTCCAGATAAGCCTCGTCGGATCCCAATTTATCGAAATCGGCCTTTTGACGACAGAGCAATAATAGGTAGCCAGCGCATCGCTGGGAGTTACGGTAACCACGGCGTCGGCAACCCTGATATCCGAAACGGCTATATCAAAGGTGTACTTTTCCGAGGGGGGGGGAATTTCTTCGTCCGAATCTTTGCAACCGACCGCCACGAACAGAAGAGCAATGGCAGCCGATAACACACGCATGTAGGATCTAAGTGTCATAGGCTTAAATTTTAATTAGTAAACAGACAGAATCGACATAACCATTCTTCCGGCAAGGGTTTTACAGAATCGCTACGCAGGTAAAGATAGGCATTTATCCCTGCGGTTGTACCGGCAGGCTCCGGCACGAAACGTCCGCCGAATCCATCCGGCGGACGTTTTGGTTACAACTCGGCAGAGTTATCCCGTTATCGGTTACGAACCGGAACCGATTGCGAAGATATGTAGCAAATATGCAGGTGAAAAAAATTCCGAATAAAAATTAAAATCCACTCAAAAACAGGGAGTTTCACTCCGCATAGAGCAGATACGGCCGGCGCTGGCGGCGGAAACGGCTGAGATCCTCCTGCCAGCACGCGCGGATTTCCGCTTCCGAAGCCCCGGCGAGAATCATCTCGCGGACATAGCCCACGCCGATGAGTTTTTCGAACATCGGAGTGAAGAACCGCTCGCCCAAGCCCAGATTGCGATAAGCCTCGATCACATAGCGCAGCGTCAGCCCCACCTGCCGCGCCTCGTCGAGCGGCATTCGGCTCAGGTCGGCGCCGTGGCAGAGCCGTCCCTCCAGCGGCGGATGCTTGGCCCCTGCCGTCGGCCGTGGCGTAAACGAGAATCCATACCCCTTCATATCGGGATGGCCGTAGATTTCGAACGGCTTGTCGGTTCCGCGCCCAAGACTGACGACCGTCCCTTCGAAGAGGCAGAGCGACGGATAGAGGTAGACGGCACGCTGCGTCGGCAGATTGGGCGACGGCGCGACCGGAAGCCCGTAAGGTGTCGCATGGGTGTAATTGCGGCAGCAGACCACATCCAGCCTGCATTTCCGGCTCCACCCCTCGCCGACGGCCATCCGGGCGATCTCGCCCATCGTAAGCCCGTGCAGCACGGGAATCGGCAAGGCTCCGACGCCCGACTTGTACTTCATGTCGAGCACCGGCCCGTCGACCAGATGCCCGTTGGGATTGGGCCGGTCGAGCACGACGACCGTACGGCCGAATTCGGCGCAGGCGTCCATCATGCGGAGCATCGTTATATAATAGGTGTAGAACCGCAGTCCGACGTCCTGCATATCGACCACCAGCACGTCGAACGACTGCATCGCCTCGTCCGAGGGGCGTTTGGTATTGCCGTCGTAGAGCGACCGGATCGGGATTCCCGTCCGCCCGTCCACCGAGTTTCCGACATGCTCGCCCGCATCGGCCGTTCCCCGGAATCCGTGTTCGGGCGAAAAGATCCCCGTCACATTGAATCCGCGGCCGTGCAGCAGATCGACCAGATGGATCGTCCCGTCGGCGGAAGCCCCCGGCAAACGAGCCGGCCGATTCCCGGCCCTGTCCGGCAAAGCCGCCGCGTCGCCTGCGGATACTTCCGGCAGTCGTTCCGCCTCTGCCGCATATTTCCCCTGCGCCGGTTCGCAGAAACGCGCGACGGCGGTATGGTTCGCCAGCACGGCCACGCGCAGGCCCTTCAGTTTCGGGAAGTAGGCCGCAGTGTCGGTCATGCCGACCAGCACCGGAGCATGCGGAAGCGGTGCGCCGCAGGCCGATCCGGGCTGCGCCCCCTGAGCCGCAGCGCGCGGCATGACGGCAAAAGCCGCAAGCGTCAGGAAAACGAGTAGTCTCTTCATCTTACAAAGATAGCGATCTTTTCGTACGGCGAAACCCCGGATCAGGCTTCGGCGCCGTACTCCATCAGGTAAGCCTTGATGAATTCGTCCAGCCCCCCGTCCATGACGGCTTCGACGGCCGAGGTCTGCACGCCCGTCCGGTGATCCTTGACGCGGCGGTCGTCGAAGACGTAGGAACGGATCTGCGAACCCCATTCGATCTTCTTTTTCGACGCCTCCAAAGCCTGCTGCGTGGCCATGCGTTTGTCCAGCTCGCGCTGGTAGAGCTTCGATTTGAGGATGTGCATGGCGTTCTCGCGGTTCATCAGCTGCGAGCGGGTCTCCATGTTCTCGATCAGGAACTCCACCGCTTCGCCCGTATCGGCATCCTTGCCGTGATAACGCAGGCGCACGGCGGTTTCGACCTTATTGACGTTCTGACCGCCCGCACCGCTGGCTCGGAACGTATCCCACTCTATGTCCGAGGGATTCACCGTCACCTCGATCGTATCGTCCACGGCGGGCGACACGAAAACCGACGCGAAAGTCGTCTGCCGCTTGTTGTTGGCGTTGAAGGGCGAAAGGCGCACCATGCGGTGCACGCCGTTCTCGCTCTTGAGGTAGCCGTACGCATACTCGCCTTCGAACTCCAGCGTGCAGGACTTCACCCCCACCTCGTCGCCGGCCTGATAGTCGAGCACCTTGACCTTGTAGCCGTGCGCCTCGCCCCAGCGGGTATACATGCGCAGCAGCATCGACGCCCAGTCGAGCGCTTCGGTGCCGCCGGCCCCGGCGTTGATGTCGAGAATCGCCCCCAGCTTGTCCTCGTCGCGGCGCAGCATGTTGCGCATTTCGAGTTTCTCGATGCGCTCCAGCGTCTGCGCATAATGGGCGTCCATCTCCTGCTCGCTCACCACGCCCTCCTTCACGAATTCGGGCATCAGCGCAAGATCCTCGACGTCCTTCGCAACGGCGTCGTAATCGTCCACCCACGCCTTGATGGCCGCCACGCGGCGCAGCTGTTCGCGCGCCTGATCCGGGTTGTCCCAGAAATCCGGCACTTGGGTCTTCTCCTCTTCGTTGAGCAGGTCGATGCGCTTCTGTTCGATGTTCAGACAGCGCTCCAGCGCACCGCTGCGCTGTTCCAAATCCTTTATCTGATCTGCAAGTATCATAGGCAATCAATTAACAAAAAAAAGCGTCCGCTCAGGGCTTCACGCCCAGTTTGCGTTCCACGAATTCCAGCACGAAACCGGTCGTACCGTCGATTCCCAGCACCGACGAATCGATGCAGAGATCATAGGTCTCGGCCATTCCCCACGTGCCGCTGCTGTAATAATTGTAGTAGGCGGCGCGCCGGGCGTCGGTGCGGTCCATCAGGCTCTCCGCCTCTCCGGGCGCGATGCCGTGCAGGCGGCAGAGCCGCTCGATACGTTCGGCACGGCCGGCCGCGATGAAAATATTCACGGTGCGCGGATGATCGCGCAGGATATAGTCGGCGCAGCGGCCCACGAAAACGCACGATTCGCGCGAAGCGAGGTCGCGGATCACGTCGCTCTGGATTTTGAACAGCGCATCGCTGCTCAGCACGTTGCTCCCCGAATATTCGCTTCCGACGAACGGCGAACGCAGATAACCGATGAAGGTCGCGAACAGGTTGCGCGACTCCTTTTCGTCGGCTTTCTCGAAAATTTCGGGGCAGATGCCGCTCTGCTCGGCGGCCAGATTGATCAGCTGCTTGTCGTAAACGCCGATTCCGAGTCTCGCCGCCACGGCCTCGCCGACGGCCTTGCCGCCGCTTCCGAGCTGCCGCCCGATATTGATGACGAATTTATCTTTCATAGTCGCGGATTATTCGGGATTGTTCATTGCCGGGGCCGCATCCATCTTGGCCCGGAATTTACGCAGCTGGTAGGCCAGCATGCAGAAGGCCACGACCGACGCCAGCAGGTCCGAAAGCGGCATCGAGCACCACACGCCCCAGCTGCCGTCCCAACGGGTATAGACGTCGAAGATGTGCGGCAGGAAGATCAGCCCCGGCATCAGGAAAAGCAGCTGGCGCGAAAGCGACAGGAAAATCGCCTTGCCGGCCATGCCGATGCTCATGAAGAAGTTGGTGGCCACCATCTGGAACCCGATGATCGGGAAGCAGATGAAGACGATACGCATGCCCTCGACGGACAGCCGGATCAGTTCGGGATCGTTCGTGAAGGCCGACACCGCCAGCCGCGGGACCAGCTCGCCCATCAGGAATCCGGCCATCGTGACGCACGTGGCGCCGATGATCGTCAGCTTCAGCACGCGCAGCACGCGCTCGTACTGCCGGGCGCCGAAATTATACCCCGCGATGGGCTGCATGCCCTGATTGATGCCCATGACGATCATCACGAAGAAGAACGCCAGCCGGTTCACGATGCCGTAGGCGCCGATCATCAGGTCGCCGCCGTATTGTTTCAGCCCCTTGTTGATCAGGATCACGATGAAGCAGGCCGCGAGGTTCATCAGGAAGGGCGACATGCCGATGGCCAGAATATCGCGCACGATCTTGCGGCGCAGGCGGTAGATGCCGGGCCTGAAATGGAGCAGTTCGCTCTTATCCGAAAGGATATGGAACTGCCAGACGAGCGCGATGACCTGTGCCAGTATCGTGGCGACGGCCGCGCCGCGGATGCCCCACCCGAAACCGTAAATGAACAGCGGGTCGAGCGCAGCGTTGATCACCACCGTATAGATCGTAGCGTACATCGACTTGCGCGGGTGGCCCGAAGCTCTCAGCACGGAGTTCAGTCCCAAATACATATGCGTGATGACGTTTCCCAAGAGGATAATCGTCATGTAGTCGCGCGCATAGCCTATCGTCGCGTCGCTGGCTCCGAAGAAATAGAGGATCGGGTCGAGAAACAACAGCGTCACCAGTCCGAACGAAAGACCGATAATCAGGTTCAGCACCACCACGTTGCCCAGAATGTTCTGGGCCGTTTCATAGTCGCGCTGGCCCAGACGCATCGACACCAGCGTCGCGGCGCCCACGCCCACCAGCGAACCGAACGCCGCGGCGAGGTTCATCAGCGGGAAGGTCAGCGCCAGCCCCGAAATGGCCAGCGGCCCCACGCCGTGGCCGATGAAGATGCTGTCGACCATGTTGTAGAGCGAAGCGGCCGTCATGGCGATGACCGCCGGCACGGCATATTGTACGAGCAGTTTGCGGATACGCTCCGTTCCGAGTTCCGCAGCCGCTCCCTTTATTGTTGCAGACATAATTTCCTGTTCATATTTCTGTAGAGTGCCGATTTCCCGGAATCACCTCCCTGACATGCGGCCCGACGCCGCCCGGCACGGCGGACATCCTGCATACCGCCCGAACAACGCCCCGGACACTGCCGGCAGGCGGCAAAAACCGTGCACCGCACTCCGGCGTCCGTTCCGGCGGGCGGCGCCCGAAAATCGGGAGACAGCTATTCCAGCTCCCAGTCGCTGCCGTCCTTGCGGTCCTTGACGCGGATTCCGGCGGCGGCCAGCCCGTCGCGGATACGGTCGGAAGCGGCCCAGTCCTTCGCGGCGCGAGCCTTCAGACGTTCATCGAGCAGCATCTCGACCAGCGGCGTCACGTAGTCGCGGCCCGAAGCCGAGCCGGCGGCCTTCTCGTCGCGCAGGCCGAGAATGTCGAACGCATAGCGGCGAACGGTCGTCTTCAGTGTTTCGAGGTCGGCGGCCGTGATGGTCTGCCGGCCCTCAGCAAGCTGGTTGATGACGCGCACCCAGTCGAACAGCGCCGAAATGACCATCGGCGAATTCAGGTCGTCGTCCATCGCCGCGCGGCAGCGTCCCTCCAGTTCGGCCGGATCGACCGTCGAGACGTCGGCGGGTTTGATCCTGCCGAGCGCCTCGACGCCCTTCATCAGGCGGTCGAGTCCCTTCTCGGCGGCCTGCAGCGCCCCGTTCGAGAAGTCGAGCGTCGAGCGGTACTGCGCCTGCAGCACGAAGAAACGGATCGTCATCGGCGAATAGGCCTGCGCCAGCAGTTTGTGGCTGCCGGTGAAAAGCTCTTCGAGGGTGATGAAGTTGCCCAGCGACTTGCCCATCTTCTGGCCGTTGATCGTAATCATGTTGTTGTGCACCCAGTAACGGGCCGAATCGTGGCCCAGCGCCGCCGTGGACTGCGCGATCTCGCATTCGTGGTGCGGGAACATCAGGTCCATGCCGCCGCCGTGGATGTCGAAACGCTCGCCCAGATAGCGGGTGCTCATGGCCGAGCACTCCATATGCCAGCCGGGGAATCCCTCGCTCCACGGCGAAGGCCAGCGCATGATATGTTCGGGCGACGCCTTCTTCCACAACGCGAAGTCGTACGAATGGCGCTTGTCGCTCTGACCGTCCAGCTCGCGGGTGTTGGCGACGATATCGTCGAGATTGCGGCCCGAAAGCCGGCCGTAATTGTATTTCCGGTTGTACTTCTCCACGTCGAAGTAGACCGAGCCGTTCGACTCGTAGGCGAACCCGTCAGCCAGAATCTTCTTCACGAACTCGATCTGCTCGATGATATGTCCCGACGCATAGGGTTCGATCGAGGGCGTCTCGACGTTCAGGGCCTCCATCGCACGGTGGTAACGCTCCGTGTAGTAGTGGGCCACCTCCATCGGCTCCAGCTGTTCGAGCCGGGCCTTCTTGGCGATTTTGTCCTCTCCCTCGTCGGCGTCGTGCTCCAGATGTCCCACGTCCGTGATGTTGCGCACGTAACGCACCTTGTAGCCGCTGGCCTTGAGGTAGCGGAACAGCAGGTCGAACGTCACGGCCGGACGGGCGTGGCCCAGATGCGGGTCGCCGTAGACCGTAGGGCCGCAGACATACATGCCCACGCGGCCGGGAGTCAAAGGCTCGAACTCCTCCTTGCGGCGGGTGAGCGTATTGTAAAGTACGAGTTTCGATTCCATAATTATCCGAAAAATTTACCGCAAAAATAAGAAATTTAATCGACATGCGCCAGAATCGCGGAATTAATCGTACCTTTGCGGCGACAATAATAGCACGCGCCGGTCTGACGCCACCCGTTTTTCCCTACCGTATATTATGCGACAATACGAATTATCCGGCTCCCAGAACCGGAATAAAACCGATATGCAATGACATTCAAGGAACTGAACCTCATAGAACCCATCATGCACGCCGTAGCCGAGAAGGGCTACGTCACCCCCACGCCCATTCAGGAGCAGGCCATTCCGCCCGCACTCGAAGGACGCGACCTGATGGGCTGCGCCCAGACAGGAACGGGCAAGACGGCGGCCTTCACGCTGCCGATCCTGCAGCTGCTCTCGGCCCGGCCCCGCACCAAAGGACGCCGCCCCATCAAGGCGCTGGTGCTCACGCCCACGCGCGAACTGGCGATCCAGATCGACGAGTGCTGCCGCGACTATGCCCGCTACACCGACCTGCGCCACTGCGTGATCTTCGGCGGTGTCAACCAGCGTCCGCAGGTGGACGCCCTGCAGCGCGGCATCGACCTGCTGGTCGCCACGCCGGGCCGCCTGCTCGACCTGATCGGACAGGGATACGTCTCGCTCTCCGACATCCGCTTCTTCGTGCTCGACGAAGCCGACCGGATGCTCGACATGGGTTTCATCCACGACATCAAACGGATACTTCCGCTGCTGCCCAAAGAGCGGCAGACGCTCTTCTTTTCGGCGACGATGCCCTCGGACATCGTCACGCTGGCCAATTCGATGCTCCACGACCCGGTGCACGTCACCGTCACTCCTCCGGCGTCGGTCGTCGAGACGATCAGCCAAAGCGTCATGTTCGCCGAGAAGGCCGAGAAAAAAGACCTGCTCATCAGCCTGCTGCGCGAACGGTCCGAAGGCTCGGTGCTGGTTTTCTCGCGCACCAAGCACGGCGCGGACCGCATCGCCCGCATCCTCACCAAAGCGGGCATCGAGGGGCGCGCCATCCATGGCGACAAGTCGCAGGGGGCCCGCGAACGGGCCATGAACGATTTCCGGGCGGGCCGCTGCCGCGTACTGATCGCCACCGACATCGCCGCGCGGGGGATCGACATCAGCGAACTGCCGCTGGTCATCAATTACGACCTGCCGGAAGTGGCCGAAACCTATGTACACCGCATCGGACGCACGGGACGCGCCGGGCACGACGGCACGGCGATAGCCTTTTGCTCGGAAGACGAACGCCCACTGCTGAAAGACATCCAGAAACTGACCGGACTTGTCCTCGATCCCGATTCCGGACGCCTCACGCCGGGCATGCAGACCGACACGAAATCCCCGCGGAAACAGGAATCCTCCCAACGGAGTGCACCGAAGCAGGCCGCGCAGGGCGGCGACGGCCGGACGCCGGCCGGACAAAGCGGAGATGCAAAAGGGCCGCGCCGACGCAGGCGAAACGCCCCGAAACGGGAAGGACAGGCCCAGAGCGCACACGCGCCGCAACCGCAAAACGGCGGAGGACAAGCGTCCGAAAACCGCGAACCGGGCCGCCGCAGGCCGCACCGCCGCAGACGCAGCGACCGGAAATCCGAAGGGCAGCGTCCCTGAAAAGGGGAAGCGTCCCGGAGCGGGGAAGCGTCCCTGAAAAGGAAACGCCGAAAACAGAAACCGGGCCGGACAACCGGCCCTTCATGTCATCCGGAGGAGTGCGCCGAAAGCAACCCTCCGCGGATCAGAAATCCAATAACTTATACCGGGTCCGGACTTCGGACATCGCCATCGGCTCCTCGTAATGCCACCACTCGCGGCGGTAGGGCACCAGCCCCGCTTCGCGCATCACGCTTCCGAGCAGCTGGCGGTTGCGGCAGGCTTCGGCCGAAATGCGTCCCTCGGCCGCCAGCGCGGGTTCATTGCCCGTGTGGGCCTCGTCGCCGAAGAAATCGACCGGAGTTCCCATATCGACCGGAGCGCCGGTCTCGTCGAGCAGCGTCACATCGACCGCAACGCCGTAGTTATGACGTCCGCCGCGCGTTCCGTCGGCTACGTAAACCTGATTCGGCGTACCTTTGACCAATTCGTACATCTGCCGCTGCACGCTGACCGGACGCGCGGCGTCGCACACCAAGAGCCGCCATCCGGGACGACGCTCCCGCAGCAGCCGCTGCGCCGCAGCCACCTTGCGCGCGAAATGCGGAAGCAGGTAGGCGGTTTCCAGATCGCCGTAGACGTCGCGGCGCATGAAATTATCCGGGGCCGAGTACATCAGCTTCACCCGCAGCGTCGAATCCACGGCCAGCACATCCACCAGCCCCGCCCGGCGCATCTTGGCGTCGAAGCCCTCTTGGGCCTGCACGCCCCAGCAAATCATAACCGCTGCAAACACCATCCAAACTCTTCTCATAACAACATCTCCATTTTCCAGCTCAAAGATAATCAATTATCTGCAAATCAAAAGACACCGCCGGGCGCACGGCAGGCCGGACCGTCCGGATCAAAGCCCGGCTCCGGGAACCGCCGCAAACGGCGTGCGCACGCCGTTCCCAAACAAATGAACGGCAGCCCCGAAGATAGCGCCGTCCATCCGACACACGCATATCGACTATTCCGTCAGAACCGAAAATTCCGCGATGCCGGGACGGTCGCCCGCAGCGAGCGACAGCGCCTCGAACCGGACGGTACGCCCGCGCAGCGGCTCGAATTCCACGACCTGCTCCACCGGATTGTTGACGATATTCGAGAATTCGCCCTCCGCCGCCGTACGGCCGTCGACCGACACGCGATAGCGGGTCACCACGCCGCTCGCCCAGCGACTTTGGTCGGGCGTGTAGGCAAATCCCCTGAAAGTCCGCTCCTCCCCCGTATCGGCGGAGAACCCCGCAACGCCCGCGGGCAGATAGACGACAGTCGAGACATCGCCGTCGAAAAGCCCGACGGCCTCTTCGTCCGGAAGCTCCTTCACGCGAAACGCCCCACAGGGAATATCGAACCCGCGCGAAGCCACGGCGCTCATACGACCGTCCTCCGGGTCCCGGACAAGCGCCTTGACAACGCCCCGGCCCGTCATCGGAAAAGGTTTCGCGTACAGCTCCGAAGAAGGCCCCGGCTCCGTCCCGTCCAGCGTATAGCGGATCTCCGCCTGCGTGTCGCCCGCAGCGAGCGTCACCTCGCCCGCACCGTTGCGCACGATGCGCGGCTCTTCGAGCAGCACGGGCGCATCGTAGGCTCCCACATTGGAGATGCAGAGCGGACCGCGGGCCTGCCCGAAACGGACGCGGAGCGCCGGAGTCGTGACCCCTGCGAAACGAATGATCCGCTTGTATCCGATCGTCGTCATTTCCTCCGCGGTTTCGACGGGCCGCCACGTATCGCCGTCGAGCCATTCGACGGCAAAGCGTCCGACGCGCTGTCCGAGCGGAATATATTCCTGAAGCAAAATGCGGTTCACACGGCGCGGCCGCTCAAACTGCAGCGAGAGCGTCGCCGCCGTCACGCCGTCGTCGGTAGCCCAGTAAGTATCGGCCCTGCCGTCGACGGCTTTCGCCGCGGAGAACCGGCGCGCCCCGCCCCGCACGTTGTCGGCCGTCGCTTGGGCTTCGCCGAAAAGGTCGTGCGCGAACTCCGCATCGAGCGCACGGCGCCACTCCATGATACGCGCGGAATCCGCAGGGGCGATGCGGCCGGAGCGATCGACCGGAAAATTGAGCAGCAGATTGGCGTTGCGCCCCACGCTTTCATAATAGATGTCGATCAGCCGCGAGAGACTTTTGAGCTGGTGGTCTTCCCGCGGATGATAGAACCAGCCCGGACGTATCGAGACGTCGCACTCGCCCGGCAGCCATGTATCGCCGTCGGACTCGCCGCAGGTGAAATCATTGAGCCGTTCATCGCCGCGGCCCTTTACCATGCTCCAATTCGTCTGTCCGGCCCGGCCCTCTTCGTTGCCTATCCAGCGGATGTCGGCGCACGTGCCGCCGAAAATCACCGCTCCGGGCTGCAGTTCGTTGATCGTCCGGCGCGCCCGCTCGTAGCCGTAATAGGTCTTGGCGTCGATGCTGCGCTTCTCGTCCGCACCGCCGTACCAGCCGTCGCCGCCGTTCGCGCCGTCGAACCAGTATTCGAAAAGCGGCCCGTAACCGGTGAGCAGTTCGCGCATCTGGTTGTGGAAATAAGCGACATACTCCTCCCGCCCGTATTCCGGATGGTTGCGGTCCCAAGGCGAAAGATAGATGCCGAACTTGAGTCCGTGCCTGCGGCAGGCATCGGACAGCTCCCGCACCAAATCCCCCTTGCCGCCGCGCCACGGGGAGTTCTTCACGCTGTACTCGGTATAGGCCGAAGGCCAGAGACAGAACCCGTCGTGGTGCTTGGCCGTGAGCATCACGCCTTTCATTCCGGCGGCCCGGAACGTCCGCACCCACTGGTCGCAATCCAGATCCGCAGGGTCGAACGTCGAAGCCGGAGTATCGCCGTACCCCCATTCCATGTCGTTGAACGTATTGAGCCCGTAATGGACGAAGGCGTAGGTTTCCAGCTGCTGCCAAGCGAGCTGACGGGCATTCGGCACCGGAAAAAGCGGCGCGGGAGCTTCGACGCGGCCGCATGCGGCCGCGAAGAGCAGAAAAACGGAGAGCGTTCTTTTCATGGACGGACAATTATTCGTTAAAATTAAACAAAATCGGAAACATAACGAAAAATCAGGCGGCAAAAACAACCGACCGCATTCGCCGCACGGCGGCCCTGCCGCGACCGGGGAATGACGACCGGCGTCCGCCCGCGCAGCGCCTGCCGCCTCCGGCAGAGAGCCTGAAACAGAAGCCCCCGCGGCCCGGCCGCCGAAAAGCCCTAAAAATAAAAACTTTCCGCCTCGGCGGGTAATATTGATTGGATTTCGCCGTTAAATGATTACTTTTGCACGAAACAAAGCGAACATACCGAAAACAATATGACATTCTTCAAACGCTGGAACAACATCGTCGGCTGGGCGGTCTTCGCCATCGCCGCCGCGGTCTACCTGATGACGATGGAACCCGTTTCGAGCCTCTGGGACTGCTCGGAATTCATTGCAACTTCCTACAAACTCGAAGTCGGGCACCCTCCCGGTGCACCGCTGTTCATGATGCTGGCCCGGCTGGCGACCCTGTTCGCCTTTGGCAATCCCGACTACGTGGGAGTGGCCGTAAACGCCATGAACTCCATCGCCAGCGCATTCTGCATCCTGTTCCTGTTCTGGACCATCACCCATCTGGCACGGCGCCTGGTGACTCGCGGCGGCGGTGAGCTGACGCAGGCCAACACGCTGGCCGTCCTCGGCGCAGGCATCGTCGGCGCGCTGGCCTACACCTTCACCGACACGTTCTGGTTCTCGGCCATCGAGGGCGAGGTATACGCCCTCTCGTCGATGTTCACGGCGCTCGTGGTGTGGCTGATGCTCAAATGGGAAGAGGAGGCCGACGAACCCCATTCGTCACGCTGGATCGTGCTGATCGCCTACATGATGGGCCTTTCGATCGGCGTGCACATCCTCAACCTGCTGACCATTCCGGCGCTGGTATTCATCTACTATTTCCGTAAGACGGAGAAGGTGACCTTCAAAGGCATGGTCTACGCCACGCTGATCGCGGGCGCCATCCTGCTCTTCATCAACAACATCATCATCCCCTACACGGTCTATGTCGGGGCGATGGTCGATCTCTTTTTCGTCAATACGCTCGGCCTGCCCGTCAATTCGGGCATCGTGCTCTTCGCGCTGGCGCTGATTCTGGGCTGCGGCTGGGCCGCATGGTACACCCACCGCAAAGGCAAGGTCGTCTGGAACATCATCCTGCTCTCGACGACGATGGTGCTCGTCGGCTTCTCGTCGTACGCGTCGGTGACGATCCGCGCCGCGGCCAATCCGCCGATGAACAGCAACAACCCCAACAACCCGCACGCACTGCTGTCGATGCTCAACCGCGACCAGTACGGCGACCGTCCGCTGCTGCTGGGCGCCTATTACTCCGCGCCGCCCGAAGGCTACAAGGAAAAATCGTTCTACTACCTCGACGAGGACGGCAAATACAAACCCGCTTCGGTCATCACGGGTTACACCCACTCCCCCGAATTCGTACACTTCTTCCCGCATGTGGGACGCCCGCAAAGGCGAGAAGGAGTACAAGCAGTGGGGCGCCTACCGCACCCGGACCGACGTCATGCGCGACGACAAGGGTGAAATCCTCCGCGACGAACAGGGCCGTCCCATACGGGGCGAGGTAGTCGATTTCGGCCGTAAGAAACTCTACAACGACGGTTACGAGGACCGCACGATCGTCGAGCCGACGTTCGCCGAGAACCTCAACTTCTTCTTCAACTACCAGCTGTCGTACATGTATTGGCGTTACTTCCTGTGGAATTTCGTGGGACGCCAGAGCGACATACAGCCCACACGCACGCAGATCACCGACGGCAACTGGCTGTCGGGCATCAAATGGATCGACGAGAAATTCCTCGGCCCGCAGGACGACCTGCCCCGCGAAATCGCCGAAAACAAGGGCCGCAACACCTATTACTTCCTGCCCTTCCTGCTGGGACTGATCGGACTGATCTACCAGCTGAACCGCGACGAACGCAACTTCTCGATCGTCCTTTGGCTCTTCATCATGACGGGCATCGCGCTGGTGTTCTATTTCAACACCTCGCCGGGCGAACCGCGCGAACGCGACTACGTCTACGCGGGTTCGTTCTATGCGTTCTCGATCTGGATCGGCTTCGGCGTGCTGGCGGTCCGCGACCTCGTCGCATGGCTCACCAAGCGTAAAAACGTCACCGCGGCAGTTGCCGCGACGGCGGTCTGCATGGTCGTCCCGACGATCCTCGCGGCGCAGAACTGGGACGACCACGACCGTTCGCACCGCTACATGGCGCGCGACATCGGCTGGAACTACCTGATGTCCACGCTGCCCAACTCGATCATCCTCAATTACGGCGACAACGACACCTTCCCGCTGTGGAACAATCAGGAGGTTTACGGCGTACGTCCCGACGTGCGCATCATGAACACCTCCTATCTGGGCGGCGAATGGTACATCGACGAGATGAAGACCAAGGCCAACAAGGCGCCGGGCGTGCCCTTCTCGCTGCCGAAGAGCAAATACACCTTCGTAAACGACTGGGTGCCGGTTTACGACCGCGTCAACCGCAGCGTCGATATCAAGGAGGTGATGGACTTTATCCGCACCGACCATCCGGACTCCAAGATCAAGATGGCCGACGGTTCGATGGTGGACTACATCCCGACCAAGCGCATCGCGCTGCCGGTGAACAAGGAGAACGCCATCGCATCGGGCATCGTCGCCGAAAAGGACCGCGACAAGATGGTGGACACGGTTTACATCAACCTGCGCAAGAATTCGATCGACAAGAACCAGCTGATGATTCTCGACATGCTGGCCAACTTCGACTGGAAACGGCCTATCTACATGACGCAGGTCTACATCCTGCAGGATTTCGGACTGATGGATTACCTCCAGTTCGACGGCTACGCCTACCGTTTCGTGCCGATCCTCACCCCGGTGCAGAATCCGTGGGAGATCGGGCGCGTGGACGCCGATTATGCGGCGCCGCTGCTGCGCGACACCTTCAGATACGGCAACCTCTCCGATCCGAGGGTATACGCCGACTACTTCATTCAGTATAACCTGAGCGCATCGCATGCACGCGACTCCTTCGCACGGGTCGCCAAGGAGCTGCTGCGGCAGGATCGGGCGCAGGAGGCGGTCGAGCTGCTCGACCTCGGACTCGAAAGGATGCCTACGTGGCAGATCCGTTTCACCGACACCAATACCTACCCCTTCCTCGAAGCCTATTACGCCGCATCGGCGATGGGCGTCGAAGAGGCCGCCGCCAAGGGCGACGCCCTGCTGCGCGAGTATGCCCAAACGCTGATCGAATACATCGAGTACTACCTACGCTTCGAGGGAACGCAGGGCGACATGGTATCGCCGATCCTCGACGAGAAACTCGACCAGCTGGGCGACATCTACTATCTGGCGACCTACGCCGGACGCAAGGAAGTCGTCGCGGAGCTGAACACCTACTACCGTTCGTTCGGAGTCTCGGAAGACAACCTCGTGGACGTCGGCGACAAGCCCCGTCAGGCCGACACGACGCTGATTCCCAAAGGCATGAACGAATAAAGACCCGCAATAGCGGAAACGCACACGCCCGGCAATGCAGTTGCCGGGCGTGTGCGTTTTTTCCGCAGGCCGTCCGAAAGCGGACAGACAGCGCGCCGAAGCTTCCGCCTCAGAATCCGAGTGCGACGTTCACCCCCTCAGGCGCATTCTCGAACCGCAGCAGGCAGGTGTGCGACTCCTCGTCCCACTCGAAACCGGGATCGGCCACGGGCGTTCCGTCGCTTCGGGTCACGTCCGTCGCAACCGGCTTCCGGGGCAGCAGCACCCGCATGACGTTGGTCGTCTGAGCCGGCCCCTTGACCATGAACGAGTAGCCGTTCCGCCCCACCCGCTCGGTCTCGACGCAGGCGGCGCACGCCAATACCTGCGGCCGGCCGGGATCGGCGACCTTGTCCAGATTGTAAAGCAGCGCCTGCGTACCGGGCAGCACCGCACGGCGCGTCAGTACCGGAAGCGCCGGATCGAACAGGTCGATGAATTTCCCTTCCAGCACGAAAGGCTCCGTATCCGCATTTTCATCGACGACAGCCACGATCTCGTAAGGTCCCCGTTCGAGGTAGAAATGGTTTTTGAATTCGAGCGTCCCGGCCTGCTTCCCTTTGCCGTAAAGCCCGCGCACGGCAGCAAGATACTCCGCATCGCCGCCTGCCGTGAGGACGAAATCCTTCGGATCGCGGCGGATCACCGTCGGAGTCCACTCCGAAGGCCGGCGCGAGATCATGGAAAACCCCGGCGACGAGGGCAATCTCGTGCAGGAAGCCGAGATTCTCAAAGCATTCTCGATCGTCGCGGGCGTCCGCTGCGAAGGCCGCAGGCTGACGCTCATGCCCCGCCTGCCGTGGTTGTGGGACACGATGGAGTGCGTGGACTGGCCTGTCACCGACGCCGACGGGCGGACGCACCGCATCCGCTTCACCGTCCGCCACGAACGCTGGCTGCGCCGCTGCACGGTCGAGCTGGAAGGCATCGGCAGGTTCGAAGGCACGGACATCCGTTTCGGCCCGTTCCCCCGTCTGCAGAACAACCCGAAGGGTTACGAAACCGAACTGATCGGAAACGCCTCGTGGATCTGGGTCCGCGGCATCAAAGGCGACAAACGCACGATCACCGTCGAACTCTAACCGCAACAGGCCATGAAACACCTTTTCATCGCGGCATGCTGCTGTCTGGCGTCCGCCGGATTCGCGGCCGAGCCGTTCGAAATCCGCGGCGTGCTGCCGTGGCACAACTTCCTCTGCGGCCCGACGGCTTGGAACAAAGCCGATTACGAGGTTTACCTCGACAACTGCGAAGCCGAAGGCATCAACTTCATCGGTTTTCACAACTACACGGGCGGCGGCGAACGCTACGCCACCTACGTCGAACCGATGGTGCGCATCTCCTACCGGGGCATCGTGCCGCAGGCCATGCTCGACAACTCGCTCAGCTGCCGCTGGGGCGCACTGCCGCTCCGGCTCAAGGAGTTTGCGTTCGGCTCGCAGCGGGCGCTCGACGTACCGCGCGGCGCCGAAGCCTTCGGCAGCGACTGCTCCCTGATTTCGAAAACACCCGACGAACACTACCGCAACACGCAGCGGCTGATGCGCGACGTACTGCGCATGGCCCACGACCGGGATATCGAAATGGCCATGGGCTTCGAATTCGGCGTCGTGCCGCCCGAATATTTCTCGCTCTACGCCGCAGGCAGCTGTTTCTTCTGGCTCGGCGCAGGCAACATGGTCCCCAATCCGTGCCATCCGACCTCGGTCGAACTGCACCGGGCGGCGCTCGACGACCTGCTGGAAAACTATCCCGACATCGACTATGTGTGGCTCTGGCTCAACGAACATTCGTTTCTGGGCGTGGTCGTCGAACAGGCGCTGGGCGACCCCGCCTTCGCGGAGGTGTTCCGCCGGGAATCGGGCCATTTTGAAGAGGCGCAGAGCGACAGCGAACGTTTCGTGGGCGTGTGGTCGCTCGAATACATCCGCCGCACGCTCGATCATCTCCGGCAGAAAGGCTCCCGCGCCAAGCTGATCATCGGCGGCTGGGGCGGCGGGGGCCAACTGCCGGGCATCCTGCGCGGACTGGACCGGGCGCTGCCCGAAGAGGTTGTCTTCAGCTGTCTGAACCCCGATCTGGGACGCACCCGACAGCCCGGATTCCTCGCCGACATCGCCCGCCACCGCAAAGTCTGGGCCGTGCCGTGGCTCGAAGGCGACAACCAGATGTGGCACCAGCAGCCGCGCGTGGGCAAGATGCGAGACCACGTACAGCTGGCCCGCGAACAGGGGCTTCAGGGCGTGGCGGCCATTCATTGGCGCACGGCGGAGACCCGCTATAACTTCCGCACGTTCGCCCGCTACGCCCGCACGTCGGACGACACGACCGTCGAAACGCTCTACAAGGAGTATTTCGAAGAGGATTTCGGCGCGCAGGCCGCCGCCGCACTCGCGCCCCTGATGGCCGCCGTCGATACGGCCAACGCATGGGAGGGACCGCAGTCCCCGGAGTACTTCGCATTCCGCCCCGACTGGGGAGTGCTCGACGAAGCGAACGCCGCTTCGCGGCAGGGGATCATCGACGCCATCGACGCCGTGCAGGACAAAGAGCAGACGCCGCAGCAGCGCCGCAACCTGAAAAGTTTCCGGGCCATGCTCTCGTTCGAGTTGCTGCTGGACAAGGTCGTACGGGCGATGGCTCCGGGCTGGGAGCTGCGCGACAAAACCCTTGCGGAGAACCGTCCCGCATCGCGCGAAGCCTGCGCCGCGGCGCTCCGCGAGTTGGAATCCGCCCCCGTCGAAGAGCTGATCCGCACCTATGTTTCGCGCACCGGGTCACGCGGCGAAATGGGCATCCTGACCTCGATCAACCAGCGGCTATGGAACAATTACCTGCTGCTGAAAAACTACCTGCAAGAAAACACGCATTAAAATAACCAACCGATCAACAATTATCCGCCATAACTAAAAAACTGCTACCGCTACTGTTGCTGCTGGGCGGTCTGTACGGCACGGAAAATTCCGCGCAGTCGCAGACCCGGTTCGACCGGCCGTTTGCGCCCCAAGAGGGTTTCGTTGCGACTCCCGAACGTCCCTGCCGGGACGAAATCTGCCTGAACGGCCGCTGGAAGTTCATGCCCGTCAAGACCGAAGGCATGACGCCCGAACAACTCAAGACGCAAACCTACCCGACGACCCCCGTATGGGACGCCGTGGAGTGCAAGGTTCCCTCGCCGTGGAACGTCAACGGCTTCTCCCGCGGCGGAGGCGGCGACTTCGTCGCCTATCCCAGTTACCCGGAGGCTTGGGAGCACGTGCAGGCCGCATGGCTGCAAAAGAAGGTGCAGATACCCGCCGGCTGGGACCGCCACCGCATAATCCTGCACTTCGAGGCGGTCGCCGGATATGCGCGCGTATTCACCAACGGCAACCTCGTATGCGAGAATTTCGACCTCTTCCTGCCCTTCTCCGCCGACATCACGGACTACGCACGTCCCGGACAGGAGATCGAAGTCACGGTGTGGGTCGCCCGCGCATCGCTGTTCGACGAACCCGGAAAATACGGGAAAAGGCCCTACATCGGCGGTTCGTTCTGGGGCAACCACATTGCGGGCATCTGGCAGGACGTCTTCCTGCTGAGTTATCCGGAGGTCTACATCGCCGACACCTACATCGACCCGGACGTGGCCGGCGACAGGCTCTCCGCCGAGCTGACAATCCTCAACACGACCGGCAAGCCGCAGCGCGTCGCGCTCAGCGCCGACGTACGCCGCTGGCACAACGACGCCGACACTTCGGCGCTGTCATTTCCCGTCCCGGCATGGCACCTCGACGACGCTCCGGCCTTGGATTATCCCGCGCGGCACGTAACGCTCGCACCGGGCGAAAACAAGGTGACGCTGCAAGGCGTTCCGGACGGACGGCTGGAGAAATGGTCGCCCGCCAATCCCGCGCTGTACGGCATGACCGTCTCCATGCAGGGCAAAAAGGGAATCGCCGACAGGGATTACACGCGCTTCGGCTGGCGGCAGTTCCGACTCAAAGGCACACGGTTCTACCTCAACGACGAAGTGATCGAGCTGAAGGGCGATTCGTGGCACTTCATGGGCATTCCGCAGATGACGCGGCGGTACGCCTACTCGTGGTACCGCATGCTCAGGGACGCCAATGCCAACGCCGTACGCCTGCATGCGCAGGTTTTCCCGCGTTTCTATCTGGATATGGCCGACGAAATGGGCATCTGCGTGCTGGACGAAACCGCCATGTGGTCGAGCGACGGCGGTCCCAAGGTCGATGCCGAAGCCTTCTGGCAGGCATGCCGCGACCATGTCAGAGGCATGGTCCTGCGCGACCGCAACCACCCCTCGGTATTCGGCTGGAGCGTCTGCAACGAGATGCTGGCCGTCACCAAGCACGTAGTCCACGCCCCCGAACCGATCGTCGAACGCAACATCGCCGAGATCAACGAATGGGTGCGCATCACCCGTGAATGCGACCATACGCGCAACTGGATTTCGGGCGACGGCGAGACCCAGACCGACACCGACCTGCCGACCGTCATCGGCCACTACTGCAACACGCCGCTGATGCTCGAATGGAAGAGCAAGGGCAAACCGTGGGGCGTCGGCGAGATGGGTATGTGCTACGCCGGAACCCCGGCCCACGTCTCGGTGGTCAACGGCGACCGCGCCTTCGAATCGCAGGAAGGCCGCATGGAGGGACTCGCGGGCGAAGCGTTCGAAACGATCTCCATGCAGCGCGGTCTGGATGCCTGCTACGCCTCGATTTTCAACCTCGCGTGGTACGGCGTGCAGCCGCTCGAAATCGGACTCAACGACATCACCCGTCCCGTAGAAGCGGAGGACGGCATCTGGTTCGGCCCCTACCGGGAAGGAGTTCCGGGCGTCCAGCCCGAACGGCTCGGCCCCTACACCACCACATTCAACCCCGGTTACGATCCCCGGCTTCCGCTGTACCGCCCGTGGGCGTTGTTCGAGGGCGTGAAAGCCGCATTCAGCGACACCTATGCCGCCCAGCCCAACAAATGGGCCGTACGCAAACACACCGAGATCAGCGAACCGGTTCCGGCCGCCCGCGACGTCGTCTGGATCTCCGCCGATCCGGAGTCGAAGGCCGAAAGGCAGTTCGAAGAGCTGTCCGTAGCATTCCGGCCGCTTGACACACGCCGCAATCAGCTCATCCTGCTCGACGGCATCCGCCCGGCGGAAGATCCGGCCCTCGTCGAACGGCTCCGCGCCGCACTCGGCGCCGGAAGCACCCTGCTGGTATGGAACATCTCGCCCGCGGCGCTTCCGCTGGTCGAAAAGCTCGGCGGCCACGCCGTGACGCTCACTCCGCGCAATGCCGCCAGCTACATCATACGCGGCAAACACTCGCTGCTCAACGGTCAGGACCTTTCGACGCTCTATTTCAACGAACGGACCAAAGAGCCGGTTTCCAGCTTCGTAATGCCCTCCGGCGACGCCTACGCCACCCTGCTCGACCCCTGCAACACGGATTGGAGCAAATGGAACTATCAGGAAGAGAACATCAAAACCGGGCAGGTGCTCCGCAGCGAGCGGGAGAGCAAGCCGCTCGGCAGCGTACTGCTCCGCGGCGAGGCCGGCCGGGGCGAGCTGCTGCTCTCGGCGATCGACCCCTTCGTGCTGGGCAACAAGGGCAGTGCGCTGATCCATGAAATGCTGCACAATCTGGGCGCACGGTTCAACGGCCGCCCGCGCCATATCCCGGCGGCGCTCGACCGGAACGGCACGGTCGTACACGCCCTGCTGAGCGGCACCTATGCCGGCGGAAGCATGGACGAGGTCATGGCCCGCGACTACCTCGAAGGCACTCCGGCGGCCGACCTGCGGCCGGGAGCGGTAACCTCCGGAAGATATTGGGGCGCCATGGACAGCAACGAAGAGGGATTCTGGAACTTCGAAACGATGAACCTCAAGGGCGAGCAGAAAGACTGCGCCGTTTACCTGAGTTTCTGGCTGTTCAGCCCCCGGTCGCTGGTCAACCTGCTGCTGGAGCCCAACATGCCCCGTCTCGATCTGGAATTCGCGGTGGACGACAAACTGGCCGTATACGTCAACAGCAACCTTCTCGACAACGCGATCAAACGGCAGGACAACCCCGCTCTGCCGCAGCGCATCGAAGGCATTCCGCTCGAAAAGGGCTGGAACCATGTTCTGCTCAAGGTAGGCCAGTTATGGGGAGGCTGGAACGGCCGCTTCCGCTTCACCGCCACCGATCCCGCCTACATGCGGCAGCTCGAATCGGTCATCATGCAGTAAAACCCCGGAAGCCATGCGAATCAAACTCCTGAACACGGCGCTCTGCCTGCTCTTCACGGCCGCCGGTCTGCACGCGCAGGAAACCGACTACGGCGCCGGCGCAGCCAACGTACGTTTCATCCCCTCGCAGGGACTTCTGGGCGGACGCACCGATTTCGACTGCCTCCGGCTGAAAAACCACCCCGCCGCCAGCGGCGTGCCGCTGGGTGGCATCGGGGCGGGCAACGTGCAATTCGCACCCGACGGACGCTTCGTCCGGATCGGAATGAACAACATACACCTGCCCATCCGCAAAAGCACCGGATCGTTCTTCACGCTCTGGCATCGCAGCGGCGGCACGGCGGACGCACGCAGGCTCGTGCGCGACACGCTGGTGCAATACGGCATGGAGGGCGTTTCCACGACCTATTACACCGGATTGTTCCCCCGCGCCGAACTCGATCCCGGAGAGGTGTTTCCGGGCGTAAAAGTCCGAATCCGCGCCTGCTCTCCGCTCATTGCGCACAACGTCAAGGATTCGAGCCTTCCGCTGGCGTTCTTCGACGTCGAGCTGGAATCCGCCGAAGGAGGCGAGACGGCCGTGGCCTTCTCGTGGGAGGATTTCATCGGACGGGGCATCCGCGAACCCGAAAGCATCGAAGGCATGGACGGCCAGCTTTTCGGACAGGGCCGCAACGAGCTGTGCAACGGCGAAGAGTGGCCCGAACGTCCTTTGGAGCAGACCTTCGCCCGCACATGGGAGTGCGGCGCGATGGCCGGAGTGCGGCAGTTCGCGGCAGGCCCGCTGCAACCCAAACGGGCCAATTTCCAGAATTACGTCGACGAAGTGGCCGTTCTGGCGCAGACCGACTCCGCGACCCGGCTCTCGACACTCACGGCCTACGACCTCGCCGCGGGCGACGAGGCGTGGGAGGCGTTCCGCCGCAACGGCGAATTCGACGCAACGGACGACGGCGTCGCACTGCTCTCGACGCCGGGCGAGAAGCGGTGCGGAAGCGCCGTAGCCCTGAAAACCACACTGCGGCCGGGCGAGAAGAAAACGTTCCGCTTCATGCTGGCGTGGTACTACCCCGAACTCAAAGTGGACCGCCGCAGCGATCCGCCCGAATTCTACTGGGCCGGAGGCAGCGATTACGGCCGCTATTTCCACAATTTCTTTTCGGGACTGTCATCTTTGGTGCGTTACGGGGCCTGCGAACGCGAGAGACTCTGCGCGCAAACCGTCGAATGGCAGCGGCCCGTGTTGGAAAGCACGCTGCCCGACTGGTATAAGTTCAAACTCATCAACAGCGGGTACGTCATCTACACCAACATGATCCTCAACAAGAAAGGAGACGTAACCGTCAACGAAGGCGGCATGGGCGGATTGGCTGGAACCATGGACCAGCGCATCTCGTCGCACCCCTTCTACCAGAAATTCTTCACCCGGCTGGACCGTTCGGAGATGATGATATTCGCCGACGCCCAGCAGACCCGCGGCAACATCACCCACTTCATCGGCCACTATTACTTCGGCATGGGAACCGTCGGCGGACGCATCCCGACCGAAGAGGGCTGGATGATCGACAACACGGGAGGCTGGATCATCCAGCTCGCAAAGGATTACGAGCAGACGGGCGACATGGAGTACCTGCGGCGTTACGCCGGACGGGTGTACAACGGCATGGAGTTCCTGCGTTCGCTGATGCCCGAAGGGCTGGAGATTCCCATCGGCGGCACCACCTACGACGACTTCCACCATCCGCCCGTCTACAGTTACGGCGCGACGATCTACCTCGCCACGCTCAAGGCCGCCCGCGTGGTCGCCGCGGCCATGGGCGACGAAGTGCGCGTCAAGACTTACGAGGAGCAGTACGCACGGACGCAGAAAGAGCTGATCCGGATGTTGTGGAACGGCCGCTTCTTCGCCTACGGCTGCGAGAAGGACGGCTCCGGCCGCCGCGACGACCTGCTTTTCACCGGACAGCTCGGCGGACAGTTCGTAAGCCGTTACTGCGGCTGGGGCGACGTCGTGCCGATGCCGATGACCCGCGCGTCGGTCGTCTCGCAGTTCAAGATATCGCTCTCCAAGACCCCTGATTACTACGCCAACAAAGTATGGGACATCGGCCGGGGACACGGCATCGACAACCGGGGGTCGCAGTGCTGGCCCTTCTATCTGGAGAGCTACACGGCCTATGCCGCCATGCAGGCCGGGTATTACGACGACGCGCTGGAGATCATGCGCCACATACAGCTCGTCAATCTGCGCCGGGGCTGGAGCTGGTGCCAGAATCTGTGGAATCCCGCCGAACTGACCTACATGACGGCTCCGGTGGTATGGTTCTCGACCGACGTGCTCGCAGGCGCGGGCCTGAACGTCCCTGCGCAGGAGCTCCGGCTGGCGCCGGTCGTAAAAGGCCGCGAGAAGGCCGTCATGCCGCTCTACTACCCCGGATTCTGGGCCAGACTGACGGTCGATCCCGCCCGCCGGAAGATAAAACTGCAGATCACCAAAACCTTCGGCGAGCGGCAAACGATCCTCTCGCGCATCGTGTCGGAACATTACGGAGTCCCCGCGGAAGAACGCAAAATCATACCGATCGCCCCGTTCACGATCCGCGAAGGCGCCGAACTGGATCTTTCGGCCCATTATAAGGAGATCGTGCAGACCCGGACCGAACGCGCCGTGCTTCCCGATGCGGAGAGCGTTCCGTTCCTGACCGTCGATACCGCAGCAGCGACCGGCCGATAGCGAGACCGCGGCAGGCAGGCGAGGACCGCAGACTGGAAACCGCAAAGCGAAGTGCAAACCGCAGCCCGGAATAAGCGCAAACGCCAACCGACAGAAGCGCAAACCGCAGCCCGACAAAAAGGGTTGCAGAGAAACAGAAAAAAAATACCGCACTCCGAAAAGTGCGGTATTTCTTATTCCACAATATCCGAAGCCCCTATTTGGTTTCGGGCCGTCCGGCAGGGTGCTCCCCCGGAGTTCCGGACTCCTTCTTCTTGCTGTAGAGGAAACGCTTGATTTTGTGCGTCGGGGTTTTGACGAAGTCGTCCTTCTCCTCGACGACCTCCGAGATACGCGAGAAACGGTTGACCTTGGCATTCACGAAATCCAGAATCTCTTTTTTAAGCTGTTCGGTCTTGGCCTCCAACGCCTCTTTCTTGGAGGTCCACTCCTCGCGCCAGTCGTCGATCATGCTTTCGATCTCGTCGCGGTTGAAGTGCACGAGGGCCACCAGACGGCCCTGCTGTTCGGTGACGATCGAATCGGCGATGTAGACATGCGAATTGAGGACGGTTTCGATGTCCTCCGGATAGATATTTTCGCCGCCCGGCCCCACGATCATGTTTTTCAGACGCCCCTTGATATAGAGCCATCCGTCCTTGTCGAATTCGCCGAGGTCGCCCGTCCGGAACCAGCCGTCGGCCGTAAATACCTCCTTCGTGGCTTCGGGATTCTTGAAATAGCCGAGCATGACGCTGGGCGAGTGCGCCACGATCTCGCCCTGACGGGTATCGGGATTGATATTCTCCAGCCGCAGTTCGACGCCCGGAGCCTGCGGACCGGTCGAACCGAGCCGCACCTGCGAGGGCGCGGCACCGGCCAGCAGCGGCGCAGTCTCGGTAAGTCCGTAACCGATGGCGTAAGGCACCTTGGCCTCCAGCAGGAATTTTTCGGCGTCTCCGTCGAGCTTCGCGCCGCCGATTCCGAGGAAACGCAGGCGGCCGCCGAAAAGCTTGAGCAGTTTCTTGCCCGCGACGCGGTGCAGGTAACGGCGCATGAAGCCGATCTTATAGAGCGTGCGCCAGAATCCGGTGGACTTGAATTTGGCGAGCACCTGCAAGCGGTAGATTTTTTCGATGATCAGCGGCACGATCAGCATCACCGAGGGACGCACCGCGCGCAACGCCGGCATCAGGGCCGAGGCCGTGGGCGGACGGTCCAGATATACGACCTGCGCGCCCATCGAGAAGGGATAGATCATGCCGATCGAACATTCGTACGTATGGGAGAGCGGCAGCACCGAAAGGAATACGTCGTCGGGCTGCACGGGGAAGATGCTCGACGAAATGCCCACCTGCGCGCAAAGCGCCGAATGGGTCAGCATCACGCCCTTGGGCTTGGAGGTAGTTCCCGAAGTATAGATGATGACCGCCAGATCATCGGGTTTGGGCACCGCCGTCGAACCTTGGGCATGGACCTGCTGGACGATGACTCCGAGGTTCTTGGTGCGGACCACGACGTTGAGCCGTCCGATGGTCTCTTTCGAAAGTTTGGTGAAAAGTTTGTCGGAGACGAGCAGCGCACGGGCCTCCGAATGCTCGATGATCATGTCCAGCTCTTCGCCCGAAAAGTCCGGAAGAATCGGCACGGCGATCATGCCGGCCGAAGTGACGGCAAAGTAGCAGACGCCCCAGTTGGGCATGTTGCTGCTCAGCAGGGCCACCTTGTCGCCGGCCTGCAGGCCGGCTCCCGTAAGGATTTCCTGCACCTTGGCAATACGACGGTCCACCTCGGCGTAAGTCACGTCGTCGCCTTCGAACATCGAAAATGCGACTTTCGACGCGAACTTTTCCACGCTGTTGCGAGCCAGTTCGTAAAGTGTATTGATGGTCATAATTTTTCGTTTTCAACTACGTCCGAATAACGTGAAAGTTTGGGGCGAAATTACTAATTTCCGGTTAAAAAACACTATTTTTGGGACAAATTTATCACTATGCTCGACTATCAGCACATCAAAAAACTTGCCGCCGACGCAGGATTCGATCTCTGCGGCCTTGCGCCCTGCGGCCACATGGCTCAGAACGAGGCGTGGCTCCGGGCGTGGCTGGGCAAGGGGTATCAGTCGTCGCTGACCTACATGGAACGCAATGTCGAGAAACGCGCCGATCCGCGCAAACTCGTCGAAGGGGCGCGTACGGCGGTGGTCTGCGCCGTAAGTTACAAAAACCGCATCGGCGAAGGGTATCCCCCCGGACACCGCACCAAAATCGCCTCCTATGCCTGCACGGCGGACTACCACACGACGATAAAGGGAATGCTGAACGGCATGCTGGAACATCTCAAAGCCGCCGATCCCGGACTCGGCGGCCGGGCGTTCGTCGATACGGCCCCGCTGCTCGAAAAACAGCTCGCCGTAGAGGCCGGACTGGGCTGGATAGGCCGCCAGTCGCTGCTCGTCACGCCCCGCCACGGCACCTATGTCCTGCTGGGCGAGCTGCTCCTGACCGACGAAGCCGACGCCTACGACGCCCCGTTCGAAGGGTCCCGCTGCGGCCGCTGCCGCAACTGCATCGAGAGCTGTCCCACGGGCGCCATCGTCGCCCCGAAGGTGATCGACACGGGTCGCTGCATCTCGTGCCACACCATCGAACGGGAGCCGTCCGGAGGAATCGACCTCGACGGCTGGATTTTCGGCTGCGACCGCTGCCAGAGCTGCTGTCCCCACAACCAGAAGGCGCCGATGCACGCCAATCGGGCGTTCGATCCCGTCTTCGACCCGCTGACGATGGATGCCGCAGCGTGGATGGCGTTGGACGAAACTGAGTTCGAAGCCCGCATGGGCGCAACGCCCCTGACCCGCAGCGGTCTGGCGCGCATCCGCGGCAATATCAAAACAGAATAAGCGCTTTCGCCCCGACTGCATAAGAGCCCTCCGGCGGTGCAAGAATTTACTCCGCCAGCGCGATGATTCGCCCCGGCAGTCCGAACCCCTCCCCCGACTGCGCAAGAAGCTCCCGGCAGTACGAAAAGTCACTCCGCCAGCGCGATGATTCGCCCCGGCAGTCCGAACCCCTCCCCCGACTGCGCAAGAAGCTCCCGGCGGTACGAGAAATCGCCCTGACTGCACAAAAAGCCCCCCTCGGCGAGACGAAAAAAGCGGATCCCCGCAAAGGGACCCGCTTCGTATCGCATGGATGAATATTCCTATTTCGAAAGCTCCGCGAGGGCTGCCTTGGCATTCTCGGCGGCGGGACCGTCGGTCACCTGCTTGAATGCGGCGATAGCCTGCGGCTTCATCTCCTTGGCGTTGTAGGCGGCGCCCAGCAGGTAGTACATCAGGCTCTTGTCGGCAGCGTCGGTCTGCGCGTCAGCAGCGGCCTGTCCCAGCTCGATCACCTTCGCATAGTCCTTCTTGTTGGCATAAGCCTGCAGACGAACGTTCTGGGCGAGTGCGCTTTCGGGATTCTTGGCCAGCAGGTCGTCGGCCATCTTGATAATGCCGTCGAAATCGTTGGCAGCCTGCATCTTGGCAACCATATTATTGGTATAGAGCGCCATGCCCTCCTTGGCCTTGGCTACATCCTCGGCGTATTTGGGATGGGTCTTGGCGGCGATGGCCTCGTAAACCTCCATACCCTTCTCATACTGTGCCATGTCGCCGCTGCTCATCGCCATTTCGCAGTAGCTCATCGCCAGATTGAGCGCCATGCCCGTATTGTCGGGGTCGGCGGCGTAACCCTTGGCGAAAATCTCCGAAGCGGTCGCGTAATCCTTATTGTTGAAAGCGTCGCCGCCCTGTATCTGGTAAATCTTGGCAACCCAGCCGTTCGATTTGGCCATCTGGTTCATATCGCCGTAAAGCTCCGACAGCTCGGCCGACTTGGTGAAATTCTTCAGCGCCTCCTCGTAATTCTTGGTTTTCAGTGCACTGCCGCCCAGCATGAAGTAGCATTTGGGAAGCGTGGTCTTGGCGATGGCCACCAGCGAAGCGGCGGTCTCGTCGTCCATGCCCTTGTCGATTACCTCTTCGAATTTTGCGGCGGCTCCCGCGAAGTCCTTGTTTCCGAAAGCTGCTGCAGCTTCGTTATACACCGCCGTAAGATCCTGCGCCGAAAGCGACACCGTTGCCAGCAGCGCGATTACCGATACCAATAATTTTTTCATTGCCTATTCCGTTTTTTAAAGTTTTTCAGTTCGTGCACCCGTTTTCGGATACGTTGATCGCAAAAGTATATTTTTTTTCTTTTTTTTCAAAATCTAATTGCGCAAACCTGCGAAAAAAGAGGTCATCAACTCCTCGCATTCTTCGCCGAGCACGCCCCGCACCACCGTCGTTTTAGGATGGAACACCGTCTCCGAATAGCGTCTGTAACCCTTCTTCGGGTCGTCGGCGCCCCACACCACGCGGCCCACCTGCGCCCAGCCTGTGGCTCCGGCGCACATGATGCACGGTTCGACGGTGACGTACAGCGTGCAGCCCTGCAGGTATTTGCCGCCGAGGGTGGATGCGGCGGCGGTCAGCGCCTGCATCTCGGCATGGGCCGTAGGATCGGAGAGCGTCTCGACCAGATTATGGCCGCGTCCCACGACCGCGCCGTCGGCCACGACCACCGCGCCGATGGGCACTTCCTGCAACTGTAACGCTTTGCGCGCCTCGTTTAGTGCGAGACGCATGAATTTTTCATCGTTTTTTTTCTGATCTTCCACGGGCGGGATTTTTTGCAAAAGTAAGCAAAAAACTCTTTGCGACTGCTCCGCAGCACAAATAATATCTTCCGGGATTCCTTATTTCGCATCTTTTGTTTAACTTTGCGGGTTGCAAGGACAAATTGAACAAAAAACCATATTTCCTATGTACAGAACCCATACGTGCGGCTGTCTGAGAGCCGACGACGTAAACCGAACCGTCACCTTAGCCGGGTGGGTGCAGAAAGTCCGCAACCTCGGCGCCATGACCTTCATCGACCTCAGGGACCGTTACGGAATCACGCAGATCGTGGTCGAGGAACACTCGCCCGCCGAAGCCCGCGAGACGGCCTGCAGGCTGGGCCGCGAATGGGTCGTCCAGGTGACCGGCAGGGTGATCGAGCGTTCGTCGAAGAACCCCAAAATGGCCACGGGCGACATCGAGGTGGCAGCCGAGAAGGTGGTCGTGCTCCATGAGGCTGAAGTTCCTCCCTTCACCATCGAGGAGACGTCGGACGGCGGCGACGACCTGCGCATGAAATACCGCTATCTCGACCTGCGGCGTCCGCCCCTGCAGCGCAACATGATCCTGCGGCACAAGATGGCGCAGGAGATCCGCCGCTTCCTCGATTCGGAGGGCTTCCTCGAAATCGAAACCCCCTATCTGGTCAACTCGACGCCCGAAGGCGCCCGCGACTTCGTGGTTCCCAGCCGCATGAGTCCCAACCAGTTCTATGCCCTGCCCCAGTCGCCGCAGACCCTCAAGCAGCTGCTGATGGTGGCCGGATACGACAAATATTTCCAGATCGTGCGCTGCTTCCGCGACGAGGACCTGCGCGCCGACCGTCAGCCCGAATTCACGCAGATCGACTGCGAAATGTCGTTCGTCGAGCAGGAGGACGTGCTGGAGATCTTCGAACGCTGGGCCAAGCACATGTTCAAGGAGGTGATGGACATCGAACTGACCGAGCCGCTGCGCCGCATGCCGTGGATCGAGGCGATGGAGAAATACGGTTCGGACAAACCCGACCTGCGCTTCGGCATGGAGTTCGCCGATATCACCGATCTGGCGAAAGGCCACGGTTTTTCGGTTTTCGACGATGCCGAATACGTCACCGGATTCGCCGCCGCGGGCTGCGCCGTCTACACGCGCAAGCAGATCGACGCCCTGACGGAGTTCGTCAAGCGCCAGCAGATCGGCGCCAAGGGGCTGATCTGGATCCGCGTCGAGGAGTCCGGCGTGAAGTCTTCGATCGACAAGTTCTACACGCCCGACGAGGTCCGCGCGATGGCCGACCGCTGCGGCGCCAAGGCCGGAGACATGGTCTTCATCCTCTGCGGCAAGAAGTTCAAGACGCTGACGCAGCTCTGCGCCCTGCGTCTGGAAGTGGCCCAGCAGCTGGGACTGCGCGACCCGAAAAAGTTCGCGCCGCTCTGGATCGTGGACTTCCCGCTCTTCGAGTGGGACGACGAGACGCAGCGCTATTACGCCATGCACCATCCCTTCACCTCGCCCAAGCTGGAGGACGTACAGTATATAGACAGCGACCCCGGCCGCGTACGCGCCAACGCCTACGACTTCGTCTGCAACGGCACCGAGATCGGCGGCGGTTCGATCCGTATCCACGACTCGAAACTGCAGGCCAAAATGTTCGAGGTGCTGGGCTTCACGGCCGAAGAGGCTCAGGTGCGCTTCGGCTTCCTGATGGACGCCTTCAAGTTCGGCGCGCCCCCTCACGGCGGTCTCGCCTTCGGCTTCGACCGGTTGTGTTCGCTGTTCGGCGGCTCGGATTCGATCCGCGACTACATCGCCTTCCCGAAGAACAACGCCGGCCGCGACGTGATGCTCGACGCACCGGGCTGCATCGACCAAGCCCAGCTGGACGAGTTGTGCCTCTCGCTGGTGAAACCCGCCGCGAAATAACCGGAATCCGGAACCGACGATACCCACGGGGCGCCGCTCGATCGCGGCGCTCCGTTTTTCGTCCCCGCTTTTCGCGGCACCGCATTTGCCTATCCGGGGAAAAATACCTATTTTTGAATCGCAAAACACATTTCGAACCATGTCAGCACCCTTAGCCGAACGCCTGCGCCCGAAAACCATCGACGATTACATCGGTCAGGAACATCTCGTGGGTAAAAACGGGGTGTTCCGCAAATTCTTCGAGACGGGCAACGTGCCGTCGTTCATCCTGTGGGGACCTCCGGGCGTGGGCAAGACCACGCTGGCGAAGATCGTCGCCACGCAGCTCGAACGCCCCTTCTTCACCCTTTCGGCCGTCACGTCGGGCGTGAAGGACGTGCGCGAGGTGATCGAGTCGGCCAAGAAACAGCGTTTCTTCGACGCCAAGCCGCCGCTGCTGTTCATCGACGAAATCCACCGCTTCAACAAATCGCAGCAGGATTCGCTGCTGGGCGCCGTCGAGCAGGGCACCGTGACGCTGATCGGCGCCACGACCGAAAACCCCTCGTTCGAAGTGATCTCGCCGCTGCTGAGCCGCTGTCAGGTCTACATTCTCCGCCCGATGGAGGACAAGGACCTGCAGACGCTGCTGGACCGTGCGCTCACGACCGACGCGGAACTCAAGGCCCGCGAAGTCGAAGTCCGGCAGACCGGCGCGCTCTTCAAATTCTCAGGCGGCGACGCCCGCAAACTGCTCAATATCCTCGACATCCTCGCCGGGGCGACCGACGGCAAGCTGACCATCACCGACCAGTACGTCACCGACTGTCTCCAGCAGAATATCGCGCTGTACGACAAAAACGGCGAACAGCATTACGACGTCATCTCGGCCTTCATCAAGTCGGTGCGGGGCAGCGACCCCAACGCCGCGATCTACTACCTCGCGCGCATGCTGGCCGGAGGCGAAGAGCCGCGTTTTCTGGCCCGGCGGCTGGTGATCCTCGCTTCGGAGGACATCGGGCTTGCGAACCCCAACGCCCTGCTGCTGGCCAACGCCTGCTTCGACACGGTACACAAGATCGGCATGCCCGAAGCGCGCATCACGCTGGCCGAGACGACGATCTACCTCGCCACCAGCCCCAAGAGCAACTCAGCCTACATGGCGATCAACAAGGCCATGTCGCTGGTCGAACACGACACCACCAACCGCCCCGTGCCGCTGCACCTGCGCAACGCCCCGACCAAGTTGATGGACAAGGCGGGCTACGGCAAAGGCTACAAATACGCCCACGATTTCGCAGGCAACTTCGCCGAGCAGGAGTTCCTGCCCGACACGCTGGCGGGCACCAAATTCTACGAGCCCAACACCGGCAACGCGACCGAAGCGAAAATCGCCGAACGCATGCGCGAACTCTGGCGCGACAAATACAAGTAAATGAAAAAGATCGGCATCATATCCGACACGCACGGCACCTTCGACGGCACGCTGCGGGAATTCCTCAAGGACGTCGATGAAATCTGGCACGCGGGCGACATCGGGTCGCTCGAACTGGCCGACGCCATCGCCGCGTTCAAGCCCCTGCGGGCCGTATCGGGCAACATCGACGGCGGCCTTACGCGCCGCGTATACCCCGATTTCCTCTCGTTCGAATGCGAAGGGGTCCGGGTCCTGATGACCCACATCGGCGGCTACCCGCGCCGCTACGACCCGCGCGCCGTGGCGAAGATCCAGTCCCTGCGCCCGAAACTCTTCATCGCCGGACACTCGCACATCCTCAAAGTCGCCTACGACCCGGTTTACGACCTGCTGCACGTCAATCCCGGCGCCGCCGGAGAGTACGGGTTCCACAAAGTCCGCACCGCCGTGCGGCTGGTCATCGACGGCGCCGACATGCGCGACATGGAGGTCGGCGAATGGCCGCGGAGATAGCAGAAACGGGAATAAAATATGCGGCGTGATGACGCCGCATATTTTGTTACTACTTGACAAGTCCGCCGCCTAACGGCCCCATCCGAAACGCAATCCGACAGAGAACCCGCCGAAAAAGCCCTCGTTAGCGAGCAAGGGTTCGGAATCATATCCGAAATTCCAAGAGGCGAAATCACCGATATACCGCGCGGCAACCTCCAGATAAAGGTTGCGGGATACCCGGAAATCGAGTCCCAAGGCGAGACTGACGACCGGAGCCGCCAAGCCTTCGCGGCTCTCCCCGGCATCCGTCTGAATCGAAGCCGTATAGACATTCACGCCCAAACCTCCGCGCACGAAATAGAACGATCCCATACGCTGAATGTAAAAACGGCGCTCGTAATGCGGAATCACCGCGAAAATATCGACTGAGGTGCCCGGATCTGCTCTTCTTTCGGAAGCGGAAGCACTCTCCAGACTGCGATAGGCCAACTCGGCATGAATGCCGTTCCTGCCGTCGAAAAAATAGGCATACGAAACAGTCGCCCCGTGCGTATGCACATATGTATTCGAAAGGAAATCGTACGTCGCACCCAGCATGTGCGGCAAGGCGGGCGCTTTCAGTCCGAAACGGGTCTCGGCCGGTTTCAGTTTGTCGTTCGGCGTACGCACCACCCGCTCGTCGCCGATTTCAAGATAATCGACTTGGGTCACGGGAATAAAATGCGACGTTTCGGGGTCGTCCGCAGGAAAAAAGAAAACGTTGCCGGCCCGGTTGCTCGAATCGGAAACCTTACATTCGATCACACGGCCGTCTTTGGTGTGAATCCGGTCCTGAGCCATACACGCACAGCCCGCAGACAAAAACAAGAACGCAAAAAAGAACTTTATCATTTTCAAGAGGGATTGATGGGATATACAAATATATTATAATTATCGGATACTTTGCCGCTTTTAACGTCCGAAAAGCATATTCCGGCAAAAATTTATTATATTTGGGCCACATCCTGCGCAAACAGGCATGGAGGACGGCCGGGTTATTCCGTACAATTCATCTTGCTACCGCAGGGGAATTACAGATGTCGCCCGGCATACCCGCGTCCCCGGAACACCCGATTCGATCCCGAAGGGTAGGGGATCATCATTTATTTAACCAATATCGGTATGATAAGAAAATCCTATTTCAAATTCGCAGCTCTCCTGAGCATGTGTATCGCTGTCTCCTGCAGCGACGACGACCCCGGAAAAGGAGGGGGGGGGAAATCTGAGGTAAAGGTCCCCGAAAATGCGGTCGATCTCTCCGCCGCCGGAACCGCAAACTGCTACATCGTAAAACCGGGCGGCACGGTCGTGTTCGACGCGCAGTACAAAGGCAACTCCACGACCGAAAGCATCGGCAATCCCGTCACTGCCGAACTCGTCTGGCAAGACGCCAAAAATCTGATTCAGGACATCTATTACGTCTCCAAGGAGAAAAAAATCGTCGCCGTGACCGCTCCGGGCACAAGCGGCAACGCCGTCGTCGCGGCCTGCGGCGCCGACGGAGAGATACTCTGGAGCTGGCACCTGTGGATCGCCGACTACGATCCCGCCGCATCGCTCTACACCACCCCGGCCAACGCTTCGGGCACGACATGGACCTTCATGGACCGCAACGTCGGCGCCACGACCAACGCCCCCGACAGCTTCGACTGCCACGGCATGATCTACCAGTGGGGACGCAAAGACCCCTTCACCTCGGCCGGAACGTTCACCATAATCAACGAGGATTACAGCTATCAGGTGGACGGCGAACGCCCCATTTACAACATCCTCAACGAAGAACTTCCCAAAATGCGCACCCGCGCCGAATACCACGGAACGATCGCAAAGTCGCTCCGCAACCCGGCGGTATTCTATGCCATGACTTACAATTTCACCGGAGAAACGGATGAATACGGACAGGAAATCGTGCTGAACGACTACCGGACCAAAGACTGGACCGACGTTTCGAACGACGATTACTGGGGCGGCGTATCGGGCAAGAAAACCATCTACGACCCCTGTCCCGTCGGCTACAAGGTGCCGACCTGCGACAAGGACGGAAATACGCCCTATGCGTGGCTGGTTTACGCCGACATGACGTGGGACGACACCAACCACGGCGCCACGCAGAACGGCCAATGGTTCCCCGCCGCCGGCACGCGCGTCTACGCATCGGGCGGACTCGACCATCAGGAGCTGAACCCCTACGGCGGCATGTGGATCGGCACCGCGGGAAAAGCCAGCGCCAACATCGAGGAATACCCCGAACTCTACGGCCAGTACATGTTCATCGTCAACGGCAAACGGACCTTTAAAGTGAGCAAGGACGCCCGTTCGCAAGGCATGTCGATGCGCTGCGTAAAAGAGTAAAAACCCTTTCTGAACACGATACGGACCGTTTCTGCCCGAAACGGTCCGTGTTTTTTCAGGGGCAAGACGTTCAGAGACAGCCGAATATGGAAGGCCGAATAACTTAACATAATATTTACTACATGTACGTCGTTAGTTAGTCGAAGAATCAGAAGTTGAAATTATTAATTTTATGACGACGCAACATGCAAATCAAGATCTCGAAGACGCTCGAGGCTATCATAGCCCGGGCGGCATTTAATACGACCAAGGCCGGTCTCGACCACTCGCTCAAAGACTTTCTCACGCTGGAGCTGCTCCGCGAGGAGGGATCGCTCGCCTACCAGCTTTTATCCTCCCGTCTCAAGGACTGGGAACTCTACCAGATACGCCTGCGCATCGAACGCGAAATGCTCGCCGGACAGCAGAACGTGCCCCAATCCCCCGAAGAGTACTACCGCGCCTTCACCGAAGAGCTGCGAGCCTGTTCGGGCGCCGCACGGAGCGTTTCGACGGCCCACGCGCTGCGGGCCATCGTCGGCGACCGCACGACGGCAACTTCGCGCATACTGGAAATGTACGGCGTAACGGGTACGGTGGTGGACGAAGACCTCAAGAAGTTCGCCGTGGGCGACGACTTCCGCACCGAAATTCAGGTGCACATGCTCGACTTCAACGAAGAGAACAAACCCGAAGAGAAAACCTCGTCGCACCTGCTCGACAAATTCGGCGTGAACCTCACGCGCATGGCCCGCGAGGGCAAAATCGACCCCGTCGTGGGGCGCGAGCAGGAGATCGAGCGCGTAGTCCAGATACTCTCGCGCCGCAAGAAGAACAATCCGATCCTGATCGGCGAAGCGGGCGTGGGCAAGAGCGCCATCGTCGAGGGACTGGCCCTGCGCATCGCAAGCGGCGAGGTGCCCTACACCATCGCCGACAAGACGCTCTTCTCGCTCGACGTCTCGTCGCTGGTGGCCGGCACGAAATTCCGCGGCGAATTCGAGGAGCGCATGCAGCAGCTGCTCGACGAACTGCGCAAGGCGAAGGATACGATCATCTTCATCGACGAGATCCACACCATCGTCGGCGCGGGGTCGACTCAGGGCAGTCTCGACACGGCCAACATCCTCAAGCCGGCGCTGGCGCGCGGCGAGCTGCAGACCATCGGTGCCACCACGCTCGACGAGTACCGCGAGAACATCGAGAGCGATTCGGCCCTCGAACGCCGCTTCCAGAAGGTCGTGGTGGAGCCTACCACGCCCGACCAGACGCTCCAGATCCTGCGCAACATCGCGCCCCACTACGAACGCCATCACAAGGTGCGTTATACGGAAGAGGCCCTGCAGGCGTGCGTGACCCTCACGGGCCGCTACATCACCGACCGCTTCTTCCCCGACAAGGCCATCGACGTCATGGACGAAGCTGGCTCGCGCATACACCTGCAGTCGGCACGCGAACCGGCCGAGCTGCGCGAAATGGAGACGGCGCTCACCGACGCGCAGCGCGAACGCCGCGAAGCGGTCGAAGCGCTGGTCTACGAAAAAGCCGCCTCGGCGCGGATGCGCGAAATCGCGCTCCGCTCCAAACTGGGCGAAACCCGTGCCGAATGGCAGCGGTCGCTGGAGACCAACCCCGTAGAGGTCACTGCGGAACACATCCAGCAGGTCATCACCTCGATCACGGGTATTCCCGCCGAACGGATATCGGGCGGCGAGATGACGCGCCTGCAGATGCTCTACGACCACCTCGCACGCCGCGTGGTGGGACAGCAGGAGGCCGTGGAGAAGATCGCCCGCACGATCCGCCGCTCGCGCGCCGGACTCAAGGACGAAAACCGTCCGATCGGCGTCTTTCTCTTCGTGGGTCCCACGGGCGTGGGCAAGACCCTGCTGGCCAAGGAGGTCTCGAAGTGGCTGTTCGACGAGCACCGGGGCCTGATCCGCATCGACATGAGCGAATACGGCGAGAAGCACAATGTCGCGCGTCTGATCGGATCGCCTCCGGGATACGTCGGTTACGGCGAGGGCGGCCAGCTCACCGAAGCGGTCCGCCGCCAGCCCTACTCCGTGGTGCTGTTCGACGAGATCGAGAAGGCGCACCCCGAAGTCTTCAACTCCATGCTCCAAATCTTCGACGAGGGACACCTCACCGACGGATCGGGGCGCAAGGTCGATTTCCGCAACACGATCATCATCATGACCTCGAACGTCGGGTCGCGCAACGTGGTCCAGAAATCGGTGCAGGTGGGTTACAGCACCGTCTCGAAGAGCGCCACGGCGGTCGCCGCCCCGCAGTGCGAGTACCGCAAAGCCCTCGAACAGACCTTTGCGCCGGAGTTCCTCAACCGCATCGACGACATCGTGCTGTTCCGCACGCTGGAGCTCTCCGACGTGGAGCGGATCATCGAGCTGGAGCTGCAGGGACTCTTCGAGCACACGCGCCGGCTGGGCTACAAGGTGAAGATCACCGACGGAGCCAAACGCCGTCTGGCAGCCATGGGCTACGAATCGCGCTACGGCGTACGTTCGCTCAAGCGCACGCTGATGGACAACGTCGAGGAACCGCTCTCGACCCTGATTATCGACGGCAAGTTGCACGAAGGCGACACGGTCGTCGTCGAATCGGGCAAGCCGCACGGCGTCCGGATACGCGTGGCATGACAGACGGTCGATTTCCCATCTTCCCGTTGAAAGAGACCGGTTTCAAACCGGTCTCTTTTCTTATTCCGCCACTTTTTTATTCCATAATTGCCTGAAAGATTATTTTTCAACTAAATTTGTCCGGATTTAATACAGTTTCATAACACCGACATGCGTCAGATGCTCCTGAAAGCCCTTGCGTCAGGGCTTATTATGTCCTTGTTTCCATTCGCCGCGATATCGGCGCCCGCCGGGCCGTCACACGCCGACAGCCTGCTCAGGCTTTTATCCAAGACACACGATGCCGTCGGCCGGGAACGGATATACGTCCAGCTGGCCGACCTGAGCGGAGACAGTCTCGAACTCGCAGCGCCCTATTGGGACGCGGCGCTCGCCGAAGCGCGGAAATCCGGAGACCTCTACGGCTGCAAGGACGCGCTGGACTTTCTGGTACGCAAATTCGCAGGCCGGGACTCGCAGCGGGCCGAGAAATACATCGCCCTTGCGGACAGCATTCTTCCGGGACCGCGCCACGCCCTGTTCCGCTCGTCGCTCTACGCCTACTACATCTGGAAGCTGATGAACGACAACAATGCGGTCGAAACCGTAAAACACGAACTCGACAGACTCAAGACCAAAATCCACAACGAACTCTCGCCCGAAGAGCGCATCGAATGGGAATTCCTGACGGGACTCTCCCTAGACTTCTCGTCGCTGGCGACCGAAGCCTACGACAACATCGGCAAGGCGATCCCCTATGTGGAGCAGGCATTGAAAAAACTCGAAGCTTATCCGTTGGAAGAGCGTCTCCACATGGAGCGGATCTGCCGCGACGAGCTTTCCGAACTCTACATGCTCAGCAAAGACAAACGCGCCGAAAAGCAGATCCAGCAATGTATCGACCTGCACCGCGCATGGCTGGCGATGGACGACCGCTTCGAACGCCCCTACCGCGACACGACGGGCTACACGATGCGCGCCTACTCGAAGATGCTCTATCTGCGCGAGCTTATCTCCAAAGAGAAGGCGACCCAATATTACGGGAAGTGCATGGAGCTGGCCCGCGCCAGAGGCGATCTGGCCGAGATTTACAGCACCAGCGCCCGCTATTACCAGTACATGGAGGAATACGAGCGGGCCGTGGCCTATATCGACTCGGCCGTAACCGTCTACAAGCGCAACGGCACAAAAGCGGATTTCGCCTCCATATACGCAGTGCAGTCGTGGCTTTACGAGCATCTGGGCGACTACAAAAACGCCCTCGAAGCGCTGCGCGAATCCAATACGATCCGCCACAACGACCGCGTGGAAGAGGCGCAGAACAGCCTCGCCGAGATGCAGACCCTGTTCGAAGTGGGACAGCTGGAACTTGAAAAATCCCGGCTGGCCAACCGCATGAAATTCATCGCCCTGCTTGCCGGCGGGGTGCTGCTGCTGCTGCTCGTCGGCTGGAGCGTCTACCAATACGTCATGGTCCGACGGCTGAAACAGATCAGGCGGCAGCTCACCGACGCCAACCAAGAGATAACCCGCCAGAGCCGCCGCGCCATGGAGAGCGAAAAGATGAAAACGGCCTTCATCAACTCCATGTGCCACGAAATCCGCACGCCGCTCAACGCCATCAACGGATTTTCGGAACTGCTGCTCGATGACACCCTCGACGCCCATACGCGGCGCGAATTCCGCGAACAGATACGGACCAACACGACCGCGCTGACCACCCTGCTGGAAAACATGCTCGAACTGTCAAGTCTTGTCAGCTCCGAAGCACCGCTGCCGCAGACCTACACCGATATCGGCCTGCTATGCGCCGAACGGCTGGAATACCAGAAACGGCAGTCGAACAACCCGCAGGTGGAGTATATCTTCAAGGGGGGGGGTGAAGGTCCCTGCATCATTCCGACCAACGTCTTCTACATGACCCGCGTGATCGACAACCTGCTGCAGAACGCCGCCAAATTCACCGCTGCAGGCTCCGTCACGCTCTCCTGCGAGAAGGATGACAGCCAACGCAGACTACGCATCCGCGTGGCCGACACCGGCATCGGCATCGACCCCGACAAGCGGGAGTGGGTATTCGAACGCTTCGCCAAAGTGGACCCCTTCAAACCGGGTTCGGGCATCGGGCTCTATCTCTGCCGCCTGATCGTCACGCGGCTCGGAGGCGAAATCCGCGTCTGCCCCGAATACCGCGCAGGCTGCTGCATCGATATCGTCCTCCCCTGCTGAAGCTGAAAATCCGCCCCTTCCGGGCGGATTTTTCGTATCGGACGGAGCTGCGGATTGCAATCCGGAGTTAATTAGCTATCTTTGCATCCTAAATCCGGAACGCAATGTACAGTTTCTCGACTTATAAAGATCAATACAAGTCCAATCTGAAACTGGCCCTGCCCGTCGTACTGACGCAGCTGGGCCAGATTCTCACGCAGGTAGCCGACAACCTGATGGTCGGCCGCTACGGCGGCGACGACCCCGTGCCGCTGGCCGCCGTATCGTTCGGCGGCTCGGTATTCTTCATCCTCTTCATCGCCGCCATCGGCATCGCGCTGGGCATGACGCCCCTCGTGGGCGAGCTTTACGCGCAGGGCGACCGGGAGAAGTCGGCGGGGCTGCTGCAGAACGGCATCCTGTTCTACACGCTGCTGGGATTCGCAATGGCGGTCGTCCAATACTCCGTCATCCCGCTCATGTACCGCCTCGGCCAGCCCGTAGACGTGGTCGATGCGGCCATCCCCTATTACCGCATGCTGGTCTTCAGCATGCCGTTCGTGATGCTTTTCTTCGCCTTCAAGCAGTTCCTCGAAGGCGTGGGCAACACCAAGGTCGAGATGGTCGTGACGATCGTCGCCAATCTGGCCAACATAGGCTTCAACTGGGTCTTCATCTACGGACGCTTCTCGCTTCCCGAAATGGGCGCCGAGGGCGCGGGTCTGGGCACGCTGCTGTCACGCATCATCGCCCCGATCCTGATGGTCGGCTACTTTTACAGCCGGGAGCGCTACCGCGGCTACCTCGACGGATTCTCGCCCCGCAACTACTCGTGGGCCACGGTGAAAAAACTGCTGCACATGGGACTTCCGATCTCGATGCAGATGTTTCTCGAAGCTTCGGCGTTCGTCGGTACCGGCATCATGATGGGCTGGTTCAACAAGGAGACCATGAGCGCCAACCAGATCGCCGTCACCATCGGCAACTGCGCCTTCATGATTGTCATGTCGATCGGCGCCGCCACCACCATCCGCGTGTCGCACTGCTACGGCGCCCGCAACATCGGCGAGCTGTCGCTGGCGGCCAAGGCGTCGTATCATCTGGTGCTGGCGTGGAACGCCTTCGCGGCGCTGGTCTTCATCACCATGCGCAACGTCATTCCGACCTTCTTCACCACCAATGCCGAAGTGATCGCCATCGCCTCGCAGCTGATGGTCTTCGCCGCGCTGTACCAGCTTTCGGACGGCATTCAGAACGTCTCGGTAGGCATCCTGCGCGGCATTCAGGACGTGAAGATCATCATGCCGATCGCCTTCGTCTCCTACTGGCTGCTCAACCTGCCCGTGGGCTACCTGTTCGGCTTCACGCTCGGCATGGGGCCGTCGGGACTTTTCCTCGGTTTCTCTTTCGGGCTGTCGGCCGCCGCCGTGATGATGATCCTCCGCATACGACGCAGCATACGACGCTTGTACCTCAGCAGCAATTAAAAATTAAAAAATTCAGAATTTTTGCGTATCTTTACGCAAATTATACCCTCCATGGATACCGAAAAACAACATACGAAAGCATTCAAACCCGAAATAGGCCGCGGCTGCTCCTTCTGCAACTGCGGTTCGGAATGCGAAGCCAAACTCTGCGACGGATGTTTCAAACTCCACGAGACCGCATGGCTCGAAGAGTACCCAGAAAACCTTCCGACCGACATCGTCGAAGTGCGTTTCAAGAACACCCGCCGCGCATTCTACCAGAATGTCAACAACCTGCCGCTCAAGCGGGGCGACATCGTGGCGGTCGAAGCTTCGCCCGGCCACGACATCGGCATCGTTTCGCTCACGGGCGATCTGGTGGCGCGCCAGATGCGCCGCACGGGATTCAACCCCTTCAACGGCGAATTCAAGAAGATATACCGCAAAGCCAAGCCCTACGACATCGAGAAGTGGCAGGAAGCCATCGAACTGGAACACGAGACGATGATCGCGTCGCGCCAGATCGCGGCCGACATGGGACTCAACATGAAGATCGGCGACGTGGAGTATCAGGGCGACAAGATCAAGGCCATTTTCTACTATATCGCCGACGAACGCGTGGACTTCCGCGAACTGATCAAGGTCTTCGCCGAACGGTTCCACATACGTATCGAGATGAAGCAGATCGGCGCGCGGCAGGAGGCGGGACGCATCGGTGGACTGGGTGCCTGCGGACGCGAGTTGTGCTGCGCATCGTGGATGTCGAGTTTTTCGAGCGTCACGACCGGCGCCGCCCGCGTACAGGAAATTTCGCTCAATCCCCAGAAACTCGCCGGACAGTGCTCGAAGCTCAAGTGCTGCATGATGTACGAGTACGACACCTACGTCGACGCCCGCAAGGAGTTCCCGCGTCTGCGCGAACCGCTGCAGGCCATGGACGGCGAATACTATCTGGTCAAGAACGACATTCTGGCCGGCACGATGACCTTCTCGTCGAGCAAGGATGCGATGGTCAACGTCACCACGCTCTCCATCGCGCGCGTCAAGGAGATCGTCTCGCAGAACCGCGCCGGCAAGAAGGTAGACCGGCTGCAAGCTGCCGAGGACATAGCCCCGGCGGCCGAAGAGCCGACCTACCGTTCGGAGGAGGACAGTATCACCCGTTTCGATCAGGCCAAGCGCCGCAGCAAGCGGAGCCGCGGCAAAGGGGGCCGGCAGAACGGACAGGATTCGCAGGAAGCGGGACAGCAGACTGCAGGCCGGCAGGAACAGCCCGATCAGCAGGGCCGGCAGCAGGAACGCCGCCCGCGGCGCAACGACCGTCCCCGCAACGGCGAAGGCCGCAACAACGAGGGCCGCAACGGAAATCCGGACCGCCGCAGCAACGGCGAACGCCGTGACGGAGAGAACCGCGAAAACCGCAACGCCAACAACGGAGGCCGCAGAGGCAGCGCCGGCAGCGAAAACCGGAACGGCGAAAACGGCGACACCCGCAACGGCAACAACAACGAAGCCCGCAACGGAAATGCGAACAACGGCAACGGCGCCGAACGCCGCGAAGGCAGCAGCCGCGGCCGGAACAACAACCGCAACCGCCGCCGTCCGAACAACGACCGTCCGCGCGGCGAAGGCGGCAGCAACGGAAACGGCAATAACGGCGGCAACGGCGCAAACGAATAACGGTGCAACGGACGGCAGGTGACATAACGGCACGCTGCGGAGCCGTATCCCCATATAGGGCAGACCAAGGCGGACCGGATCGCACGACCGCCGGTCCGTACGGGACAGGGACAGGCAGGCAAGACCGCGCGACCGCCGGTCCCTACGGAACACCCCCCGGCGCAGACGGCCGCGCGCCCCTCCCGATCGAGGGGCGGAAACGCTCCGACGCGGATATTGCAGCCGTAAAATTCGCCGGAGCGGCAATGCGCCCGCCGGGTTCCGTACGCGCAAAAATACTCCGCACGGTATCCGCCCTGCTCGATGCAGAAGCGATGCGGCCGATGCGTGCGGCATGCCGCACGGCACTCGCCGCCGCGGCATTTCTCGCCGCAGGCTGCGTGTCGCCCCACGGAGCCGTTGCGACCGACGTCAACTCGGCATCGTGGCGCGATTCCGCCCCGGTCACCCTCGCCAACGCCGATACGACGACGCTCCGCGACGTCAACCTTTTCCTGCGCTGCAACGACCGGTTCGCGGAGGATTCGCTGACCGTCCACATCCGGGTGCGCACGCCGGACTCGCTCCAACACGAAGAACCGTTCGTGATGGTCATTCCCCCGGCACATACTCCGGCCGCGATCTCGCGCGAAGCCGACATCCCCTACCGCCGCCGCGTACGGTTCGACCGTACGGGCGACTACCACTTGACAATCACCCCCTGCCGCCCCGTCGAAGGCATCGAAGCGGTAGGCATCCATATCGTAAAAAGCCAATAGAGACAATGGGCAAAGATAAACTCCGCAGGTTCCGCGAGAACCTGACTTTCGACTGTTTCGTACAACCCGAATTCGACGAGGTATTCCACTGCGACCATCCCCTCAAGGGGCGCTGGCGCAGCGACTTTTTCCGCAACGACAACCCCATCGTGCTGGAGCTGGGCTGCGGCAAGGGCGAATACACCGTGGCGCTGGCCGAACACGACCCGTCGCGCAACTATATCGGCATCGACATCAAAGGCGCCCGCATGTGGCGCGGCGCAAAGAGCGTCACGGAGCGGAAAATCGCCAATGCGGGCTTTCTGCGCACGCGCGTGGAGTTCATCAACGGCCTGTTCGCCGAAAACGAGGTGGACGAAATCTGGATCACCTTTCCCGATCCGCAGCTCAAAAGCCGCCGGGCCAAGAAGCGTCTCACCTCGCCGCTGTTCCTCGAATATTACGCCCGGCTGTTGAAACCCGCGGGGTGGATCAACCTCAAAACCGACTCGAAACACCTGTTCGCCTACACCAACGAGGTCGTTCGCCGCTACACCCTTCCCTGCGAGGTTTCGAATCCCGACATCTACGGTTCGGGGTATGCCAACGAGGTGCTTTCGGTCAAAACGGCCTACGAGAAACGTTTTCTCGAAATGGGTCTTCCGATCACCTATACCCGCTTTTCGCTGGCCGGACGGCAGGAATTCCCGTGGTTCGATTGGGAAGAGGACGAAAAGGAGGAAAAGGACAACGAGCAGGAGCGCCGGATACACTGACCCCGCTTCCAGCCTGACGGCCTGCCTATCTTTCATACAGCCGCTCTGTTCTTAATTAAATATTAGGTAAGAAACTTTTTCGGTTTAATCTACTAATTTTTAGATATAAAACTTGCATATCTAAAAAATTAGTAGTAAACTTGCATAGGAACTGAAAAAGCGCTTTTTACCATGGAGAAAAAATCAACGGAACTCACACGCGGCGAAGAGGAGATCATGCAGATACTCTGGCGTCTGGGGGACGCGGTGGTCAATGAGATCATCGCCCAGACCGAGGAGCCGCACCCCAAGTACACCACCGTCGCCACCTTCCTCAAGATTCTGGAAAACAAAGGTTTCGTGGGACACACCCCCGAAGGCAAAAGCCACCGCTACTACCCGCTCGTCGGCCGCGAGCAGTACGCGCGCGGGGTCATGTCGTCGGTGCTGACCTCCTATTTCGACGGCTCGCTGGCCCGGATGGTGTCGTTTTTCTCGCGGAACGAAGACATTTCGGTCAAGGAGATGGACGAGATTCTCGAAATCATGCGGAACGCAAAAAAATAACGCGCTATGAAACGGCTTCTGCTCTTCCTGATTCTCCTGCTGGGCCACGCGGCCCGCAGCAAAGGGCAGACCTCCGGTCCGCCGCAGGACGGCATGCGGCACGCTGCCGAAACAACTTCCGAGACGAATGAAACACACCGGTGCGGCGGCATTCAGGCCGCGGCAATACGACCGTCAAAACACACCGCAGCCGTCGCTGCCGCAGCGGCCACCCGATAAACAGCCTGCCGCAGCGACACGCCCGAAAACAGCGTACGCCAACCGACGATAAACGCCCGAAACACAAGCACACGACCAGTCAAATCGCTGACAATGAAACCCGCAATCATCTACATGCTCGAAGTGCTCGTCTGCAGCGGAGTCCTGCTGGCGGCCTACGCCATCCTGCTCGAACGCCGGGTAAAATTCCGCTGGTGCCGGCTCTACCTGCTCCTGACGACCTTCGCCGCGGCTCTGATTCCGCTGCTGCGGATTCCCGTATGGCCGGGCCGCGTCGTCGCAGCCGCACCCGCCATCCCGCCCGACCTCCCCGTCTGGACGGGCGAAGTGCTTCCCGACGAGGGCGGAAGTTTCGCCGTAACGCCCGAAATTTTCTGTCTGGGGCTTTATCTGCTGGGAGCGGTCCTGATCGCCGGCGTCATGGCATGGCAGGTCTTCCGCATCCATAGGCTGCGGCGCGGCGCCGAAATTTCCCGGACCGGCGACTATACGCTCGTCCGCACGCGGCAGGAAATCGCTTCGTTCTCCTTCCTGCGCACCATTTACGTCTGGGACAAAACGCCTGCCGGGGAGCTGGCCGCCATTCTGGCCCACGAGTCGAGCCACATCGCCCACCGCCACTCCATCGAACGCATCCTGATGGAGCTGATGAAGGCCCTTTTGTGGTGGAACCCCTTCGCATGGATCGCCGCACGGCGGCTGACCGAGGCCGAAGAGTTCGAGGCCGACAACGACGTGCTGAGCAGCGGTTACGACCGCGCCGAATATATGCAAACCATCTTCAGGCAGCTTTTCGGTTATAGTCCGGAAATAGCCAACGGGCTGCGCAACTCCCTCACTAAAAAACGCTTTAAAATGATGACCAAGCAGACAAAGAGCAGGCACGGCCTGCTGCGGCTGGCGGGTACGTTGCCCGCCGTGATAGGATTGTTGTGCGCATTCGGCTTCACCTCGCGCGCAGCTGTGATCGTCGCCCCGGCGACCGCCCCCGCAACCGGAACGACCGAAGAGCCGGCCGACATACGAACCGCGGCCGACGCGATGCAGAAGCAGGACAAGACCTGCACGGCGACGCTATCGGTAGTGGATAAAAAAGACAAACACCCCATCGAAGGAGCGCTCGTACAGGCGGCCGGCCCCCCAAAAGGCACCGTCACCGGCAAAGACGGCCGGGCCGTGATAACGGTCCCCGAAGGCAGTGAACTCAAAATCAGCTATATCGGCTACGAGCCCCGGACCATCGCCGTAAACGACGAAAACCCGGTCGTCGTATCCCTGATACGAAACCCCAAAGCAGGCTTTACCCCCACCGACGACCTGCCCGACACGCCGCAGGAGCAACAGCAGGAGCAGGTGACCGTCAGCGTCGCCACCTACAAGGACAACGCCCCGCTCGCCGGTGCGCTGGTCAAGGTCAGCGGTTCGCAGATAGGTGCGGTCACCAACGACGAAGGCTTGGCCGCATTACAGGTACCGGCCAATTCGGCTCTTGAAATCAGCTACATAGGATGCAAACCGCATATCGCACAAGTCGGCGACAAGGCGCGTCAGATGTTCATGTTCGACATGCAGCCCGCAACGTCCGGAAGATCCGAAACGGAGGGCACGACCGTAACAACGACCGTAACGGACAAACCGCTCTATATCGTCAACGGAATCGAAACGAAGGAGATCGGCAAACTCGATCCCGACCGGATCGAGAGCATGAGTGTCCTCAAGGACAAGGCCGCCACCGCACTCTACGGCGAAAAGGCCCGCAACGGCGTGATAGTCATCACGCTCAAAGGAGCGGATATAGAACCTGCTACGTCCGAAAGCAACGGCAAGAGGGATGACGCCGAACAAACCGCGGCAAACGCCATCGCGATTAAAAACGGCACCCCCGAAAAGGAAGAGGCGTTCCTTGTGACCGAAACGATGCCTCTCTTCCCGACCGAAGATCCCGCCGCCCCGTACGGCGACCTCGGCAACTTCCGGGCATGGGTGCAGAAAAACGTAAAGTACCCGGCCGAAGCTTTCGAAAAGGGGATCGGAGGACGTGTCGTGCTGTCGTTCGTCGTCGAGAAGGACGGCTCGGTAAGCAGCATCGAAAAGCTCCAATCGCCCGACGCGTCGCTTTGGGAGGAGGCTCGCCGCGTCATCGCCTCTTCGCCCAAGTGGAAACCCGGCGAACAGCGCGGACAGATCGTGCGCGTGAAATATACGCTCCCCGTGGACTTCCGTCTTACGAAAGCGTCAGATACGCCGGCCCCGGAATCCGGAAAGTAGTTTTTCAACCGGCTCCGACCAAGCAGACTGCGCGGCGCCATAACCCGGATTCCCCAAACCGATCGGCCCGGATTCCCCGAATCAACCGGCTCCACGAATCGGCCGCCCGGCCTGCTTTTCCCAAGCCAAGATCCCGCGGACCGGCATCCGATCCGGATTTTCAAGCCCCCGCCGGCAGTCCTCAGAGACTGCCCCGGCTTTCCCAAGCCACCGAACCGACCATAAGCGGAAACGGCGTCCACCCTGAGTTCAGTGGACGCCGTTTTTATCGGCCTGCCGGACCGCCGAATAGCGATACCTGCGAGACCGCCCCGGCCGCTCCGGACTTTTCAGCCCTATCTCCGAACGGCTCTGCGACTCCGCCGCTCCGGATTACTCCCTGCAACAGCGAACGTTATAGCCGTATGCCGCATCGGATTTCGAAGAAGACTGCGGCTGGAGCAGTTTGCCCGTACTGAGCTTTTTCGAAATATAGAAACAAGAGATCGTGTTTCCCGAACGATAGTTGGACCAGTAATGCCCCGTACGGGTCGTAGCGAGACCGGCGAGATTGCCCTTGTCGCGGTTACGGTAACCCGATGTCGGGTACCAGTCCCTCAGATCGCCGAAAATGTAGGTCATGCCGTACTTCTCCCCATCCCATTCCGAGGTTCCGTCCACATAGCGGTCCTGATCGTCCGCAAAATCGTCCCACGTATCGCGGTCCGGCACCTTATACCCCACGGGGCACGGATCGTAGCAGGTTTTCGCGGTATTCCACAAATCGGCGCGGGGCTTGGCCAGCCAGTCGTAAACTCCGGTCGCACCCTTGTTCGAAAGGAACGAAAGCGGATGCGCCGCGGCGTATTCCAGTGTCGAAACGGCCGCCCCGCTCTCCTGCTTCCACGCATGCGTATCGGCGAAGGCCGGATTGACGACCGAATTTTTCGCCGCCTGCGCAAAAGCAGTCGCCGAGGTTTCGGGGGCCGTACCCCCGCAGAACGGGTCCTTGCGGCCCCACTGGTAATAGAGTCCGTAAGCCTCGGCCGATCCGGGCGTCGTGCCGACGGCTCCCAGCGAACGGTCCAACAATACGCGGCCGTTGGCATAGGTCACCCTCCGAGGTTCCGGCGTGAACCAGAGATGCCAGCTCCACACGATCTCCCCCGCGGCATCCGCAAGCGCGATGACGGCATTGCCCTTCGCGGCGCCTGCCGCCGTAAAGAAGATGCGGCCTTTTCCGGCATCGAGCGAAACCGCCGAAATCTCCTGCTCCAGCCCTTTCGTCACCCAAAGCCAGTCAGCTTTCATGCCGTCGGCAAGCGCGATCGCGGCATCGTCTCCGCTGCCGTTGCCACGCACCGCAGCGTCGAACATATAATCGCCGGCCTCGCTGACGATATAGCAGTTGGCGGTTCCGTCCCGGCTCAGGTCGATGGCCGTCACCGGCGCCTGCACGGCCGTCAATGTCGGCGTAGTCGCACTCCACGGCTTGCCGTTGCGGTCGGTGACGGTCAGCGTCACGGCCGTTTCCGACGGAGTTGCGGACGCCGTAACATCGAGCGCGCCTGCGTAGGCATCCCCCTCGCGCCCGGCAGAGACGACAACCGTCCAACCGGAGAGGGCCTCATCAGGCTCGGCGGCGAAAGTCAGCCCCTCCAGATCGTCGCCCGTCACCGTGAAGGCGAGCCGCTTCTGCTCCCCGACCGTAAATTCGACGGGATTCTCCCCGGCGAACGAGATTTTCAGTTCGACCGGTTTCTGTTCCGGTTCGTTGTCGTTACAGCCCGATGCAAACAGGGCCAGCAAACATCCTAAGATCAGTTTTTTCATCTTTTATCCGTTTTTGGTTGAACACTGTTCCGTTCCGGCGGACCGCAAAGATGAAAAGGCACACTCCGACGCACACGCAACAAAGCGCGCGCAGTCCGGCATCCGAGGTTGTTTTCGACACACTCAATACGTTCGGTTGAAAATGACCCAAGACCTGCTCCATTCACCGTAGAAGCGAAATCCGTATAATCGCGGCGGCAGGTCTTCTGACTCGCCCTTCTCTCCGGCGCCTTCCCGGTCCGCGGAGGACCAGTGGCCAAGAATGCCGGAAAATAACTTTCAATCAAGAAAGCCGGGCACACAGCAACGGGAATTGTTACCGATTCTCACGGTATTCCCTTTTAATTCCCGGCGACCGCAAAGGGACCGGGAAACCGTAGCGAAGACAAAGGTAGCACAATCCCTCAAATAAACAAAAAAACCGCAGCCGGAATTCGGGCTGCGGTACAAATCCCCTCCGTACCGTCAGCCGCCGGGTCCGAGCGGCGCCATGATCCGCCGGACCTGTCCGGTGTTGTCCATCACGCCGTAGCGGAATCCGGCACGCGGTTGTCGGCCGGCGGGTCCGAATCAGGGCCGCGCCCTGCGCACGGTCGAATGCCTTCGGCACGTAACCGCCCCCGATCACCGGCATCGAGACCTGCGCCAGCCCCAAGCCGTCGCCGATCATATAAATCAGCGTCACGGCCCCCTTCGGCGGTTTTTCCGCATCCGCGCACGCCGCAGTCAGCAGGCAAAGCGCAAAAAACAAAACCCCTTTCCTTATATCGGCAGCGAAAACAGCTGGAATTTGCCGACTTTTTACTACATTTACACCACTTTAACCACCTTGCAACATGGATGTAAAGATCGCCCCCGACTGGAAAGAGCTGCTCGCTCCCGAATTCGAAAAACCCTACTTCGCCGACCTCACGCAGTTCGTACGGCAGGAATACGCCACGCGGCGCATCTATCCGCGCGGCAGCAACATCTTCCGCGCCTTCGACAAATGTCCGTTCGACAAGCTGAAAGTGGTCATCATCGGTCAGGACCCCTACCACGGGCCCGGACAGGCCAACGGACTCTGCTTCTCGGTAGGCGACGGCGTGCCGTTCCCGCCCTCGCTGCAGAATATCTTCAAGGAGGTCGCCGACGACACCGGGACGCCCCCTCCCGCGACGGGCAACCTCGACCGCTGGGCCGAGCAGGGCGTACTGCTGCTGAACGCCGTGCTGACCGTCCGCGCACACGAAGCGGCGTCGCATGCGGGCCGCGGCTGGGAAACCTTCACCGACGCCGTGGTACGCGCGATCTCCGAACGCAAACAGGGCGTCGTATACATGCTTTGGGGCAGTTACGCCCAGAAAAAGGGAGCTATCGCAGATCCGCAGCGGAATTTCATCCTCAAGTCCGTACATCCGTCGCCGCTCTCGGTCTACCGCGGATTCTTCGGCTGCCGCCACTTCTCGCGCGCCAACGAATATCTCCGCAGCATCGGCAAGGAGCCGATCGTATGGTGAACCGTCGCCTGCCGGTCCGGTCTTGCCGGTCGTCGTATCGGTCGGAAGTTTCCGCCACCTCAGGCGGCGCGGGGACTTCGGCCTGCGCCAATCCGGGATCGCCTGACTACGCTCTGCCCCGGAACAAGCGCCGGAGTAGCGCCCGTACCCGGCCCGGCAATCAGACATATACGACAACCGGAGCCGCAAAACGGTTATCCGACCAAACAATACAGCAATAAAACCACACGCAGCGCATAAGTCCGCTCCGGAAACATGAAAACACGAACAGCCACCAATTCGTTTCGGGCATGGATGCTCGCGGCGCGGCCCAAGACGCTGACGGGAGCCGCCGTACCGGTGATGCTGGGCTGCGCTTTAGCCGCTTCGGACGGAGATTTTCACCTGCTGCCCGCCGTGTTGTGCCTGCTGTTCGCCTTCCTGATGCAGATAGACGCCAACCTCATCAACGACCTCTGGGATTACCTCAAAGGCTCCGACGGCAAAGACCGGCTGGGACCCGAACGGGCCTGCGCGCAGGGCTGGATCACACCCCGCGCCATGCGTCGCGGAATCGCCCTGACGACCGCGGCCGCCTGCATCACGGGCTGCGGACTGCTCTTTTACGGCGGCTGGTGGCTGATCGCCGTCGGCGCGCTTTGCGTCGCATTCGCATTTCTCTACACGGCGGGCCCCTATCCGCTGGCCTACCACGGGTGGGGCGACCTGCTGGTGCTGGTTTTCTTCGGATTCGTCCCCGTCGGCTGTACCAGTTACGTTCTCAGCGGCAGCTGGACATGGCAGACGGGCGTCATTTCGGCGGCCTGCGGACTGGCGATCGACACCCTGCTGACGGTCAACAACTACCGCGACCGCGAACAGGACGCCCGCAGCAGCAAACGCACGCTGGTCGTCCGGCTGGGCGCACGGGCCGGCAGCAGGCTTTATCTGGCACTGGGATTCGCAGCCGCAACGCTCTGCCTCCCGCTGCTCTGCGACGGCCGCATAGGAGCGGCAGCGCTTCCCCTGCTCTACCTCGCACCGCACACGGCGACATGGCGGCGCATGGTGCGGATCGGCCGCGGCCGGGAGCTGAACGCCATTCTGGGCGCCACGTCGCGCAACATCCTGCTCTTCGGAATACTGCTCTCGATCGGGCTGCTGCTGTAAAGACGGTCCCGAAGCGCACACAGCGCAACCCGCGGCCCCGAAGCGCCCCCCACACACACCACGCACCAATAGCATCGCCGCACCGAAACGCATACGGCAGGCCAGCCGCTCACAACAGCACTAAACAAAAAAAGCCGTCATTTTTGACAGCTTTTTCACTCACACGACCCGACCGGGCCGGATATGTCGCCGGGCGTCAGCCCAGATACGATTTCAGCAGTTTGCTGCGCGACGAGTGGCGCAGGCGGCGGATCGCCTTCTCCTTGATCTGGCGCACGCGCTCGCGCGTCAGGTCGAACTTCTCACCGATCTCTTCGAGGGTCATCTCCGAAGTGCCGATGCCGAAGAAGTACTTGATGATGTCGCGTTCGCGGTCCGTGAGGGTTTCCAACGCGCGGTCCACCTCGGTCGAGAGCGACTCGTTGATAAGTCCGCGGTCGGCGTTGGGCGAATCGGGATTGACCAGCACGTCCAGCAGCGAGTTGTCCTCGCCGTCGGCGAACGGGGCGTCCACCGAGACGTGGCGGCCTGCCACGCGCAGCGTGTCGGTGACCTTCTCCTTGGGAAGCTCCAGCTCCGTGGCCAGCTCTTCGGGCGACGGGGTGCGCTCGTGCTCCTGCTCGAAGCGTGCGAACGCCTTGTTGATCTTGTTGAGCGAACCCACCTGATTGAGCGGCAGACGCACGATGCGCGACTGTTCGGCCAATGCCTGCAGGATCGACTGACGGATCCACCACACGGCGTACGAGATGAACTTGAAACCGCGGGTCTCGTCGAACTTCTCGGCGGCCTTGATCAGACCGAGGTTGCCTTCGTTGATCAGGTCCGGGAGGCTGAGTCCCTGATTCTGATATTGTTTGGCGACGGAAACCACGAAACGCAGGTTGGCTTTGGTCAGCTTTTCGAGGGCTTCCTGATCTCCTTTCTTAATCCGTTGGGCGAGCTCCACCTCCTCTTCGACCGTGATAAGCTCCTCCTTGCCGATTTCCTGCAAGTATTTGTCCAGCGAAGCGCTCTCGCGGTTGGTGATGGATTTTGTAATCTTTAATTGACGCATATATCTATTAACCTTCCTAAATAAAATTCTACATTACAACCCGCCCGGACCGCACTACTCCACGAGCGTGTAGCTCGCAGCGCGGCCGTTGGGATAAATACCGTCGATCGAGCGGACCTTCTCGTCCATACGCTGCATGTCCGCAACCGAATAGACCGGACGATCGTTGATATGGGTAATCACAAATCCCTGTTTGACACGGGCACGGGCCAGAATTCCGTCGGCCTTGATGCCGACCACCTGCACGCCGCCCTTGATATCGAGCTCACGGCAGAGTTTGGTGCCCGCATCGGCGAACTTACCGCCGAGAACCTCGACGACATCGACGTCCTCTTTGGTCATTAATTCCGTTTTACCCGCTTTATTACGCAAAGTAACCTCGATTTGTTTCACTGCGCCGTCTCTTTTTACCGACAATTTGACCTTATCGTTGGGTCGGCGGCGTCCGATCTGCTCGGAAAGGGTCGCATTGTCGTTGATCTTCACCCCGTCGATGTCCAGAATCACGTCGCCCTTGCGGATGCCGGCCTCCGAAGCCGAACCGCCCTCGACTACGCCGGCGACATAGGCGCCGCCCAGCTCGGTGATGCCCAGTTCCTTGCCTTCACGGTCGATAAAGTCCTGATCGACAATCGCAAAACGGATGCCGAGCAGTGCGCGCTGCACGATGCCGAACTCCTTGAGGTCCACGACCACCTTGCGCACGATCGATTCGGGAATGGCGAACGAATAACCGATATAGCTGCCCGTCTGCGACTTGATGAGGGTGTTGATGCCCACCAGCTCGCCGTGCGTGTTGACCAGCGCGCCGCCCGAATTGCCGGGATTCACGGCCGCGTCGGTCTGGATAAAGGCCTCGATGCGGAAATCGTTGGGAATAACCCCCAGATTACGCGCCTTGGCGCTCACGATACCCGCCGTAATGGTCGATTGCAGGTCGAACGGCGAACCGATCGCCAGCACCCACTCGCCCAGACGCAGCGCATCGGACGATCCGAAAGCCAGCGTCGGCAGGTCCGAAGCCTCGATCTTCAGCAGCGCGAGGTCCGTGGCCGAGTCCTTGCCGATCAGCTTGGCGTCGAACGAACGGCCGTCGTTGAGCTTCACGCGGAGTTTCGAAGCCCCGTCCACGACGTGGTTGTTGGTCACCACGTAACCGTCGGCCGAGATGATGACGCCCGAACCTCCGGCGCGCTGTTCGCGGAACTGCGGTCCCTCGTCATACCCCTGCGGGATGCCGAAGAACTCCAGAAAGGGATCGTACCCCCGGCGGCGCGGCATCTCGACCTGCTGCACGGCTTCGATATTGACCACGGCCTTCACCGCATTCTCGGCGGCGTACGTCAGGTCGGGGTACTGCTCGGCCTGATACGAGGTGAACTGCGTCCCCAGCGCGGGCGTGCGTTCCACCTCGCGCTCGATATATTGTACGGAGCCTTCGCGGCCCCCGGCTACTGCCCATGCCGTAAGTCCGCCCGCGGCGGCCGATACGGCGACTGCTCCTAAAATCAAAAATGCCTTTTTCATAATTCGATAACAAGTGTTTAAATTCAATTACTCGGAGGCAATTTATACCATAAGCTTCATCAGGTTTTATTACGATTCGTAGGACAAACGAAAGGGAACGCCCGGTTAGTATGCCCGCTTACACAAAAATCGGGACATCCGCGACGGACATCCCGATTTTCTGCAACCCGGACCGTTACAATCCGAACTCTTTGCGAATCAGCTCCACGGCATCGAGCTTCTCCCAGCCGAAGAACTCGATCTCGCGTTCCGTTTCGCGGCCGTTCTCCCAGACCTTCACCCGCTCCGTATAGGGACGGTTGCCGAAGTGACCGTAGGAAGCCGTGGCCTCGAAGATGGGGTTCTTCAGGCCGAAACGGCGGACAATGGCGGCGGGACGCAGGTCGAAAAGCTTGCCGATACGGCGTGCGATCTCGCCGTCGGTCATCCCCTCCAGCGCGGCGGGACGCGGCGAACGGTAGGTATCGACGTAGATCGACAGCGGCTGCGCGATGCCGATGGCGTACGACAGCTCGACCAGCACTTCGTCGGCAACGCCCGCGGCGACCAGATTCTTGGCGATATGGCGGGCGGCGTAGGCCGCCGAGCGGTCCACCTTCGAGGAGTCCTTGCCCGAAAAGGCGCCGCCGCCGTGCGCGCCGCGACCGCCGTAGGTATCGACGATGATCTTGCGGCCCGTAAGCCCGGTGTCCCCGTGAGGGCCGCCGATCACGAACTTGCCCGTAGGATTGACGTGCAGGATATAGTCGTCGCCGATCAGCCCGGCCAGCTTGTCGCCGGCGCGCTCCAGACGCGCCTTGACGCGCGGAATGAGGATCGTGCGCACGTCCTCGCGGATCGTAGCCTGCATCCGCTCCTCGGCCTCCTTCTCCGTCAGCCCGTTGCCGGGCAGGATGAACTCGTCGTGCTGGGTCGAAACCACGATGGTATGCACGCGCAACGGACGGTTGGTCTGTTCGTCGTATTCGATCGTCACCTGCGACTTGGCGTCGGGACGCAGGTAGGTCATCACCTCCCCTTCGCGGCGGATGACGGCCAGCTCCTTGAGGATCACGTGCGAGAGGATCAGCGTCGCCGGCATCATCTCGCGGGTCTCGTTGCAGGCATAGCCGAACATGATGCCCTGATCGCCCGCGCCCTGCTCGTCCTCCTCGGCGCGCACAACGCCCTGATTGATGTCCGACGACTGCTCGTGGATGGCCGACAGGATGCCGCACGAGTTGCAGTCGAACTGGTATTCGCTCTTGGTATAGCCGATGCGGTCGATCACGCGGCGCGCCACGCCCTGCACATCGACATACGCTTCGGAGCGCACCTCGCCCGCCACGACCACCAGTCCCGTGGTGCAAAGCGTCTCGCAGGCGACTTTCGAATTGGCGTCACGACGCAGGAATTCGTCGAGAATGGCGTCCGAAATCTGATCTGAAACTTTATCGGGGTGTCCTTCGGACACCGATTCCGATGTAAACAAAAAGCCCATTGTTATACATTTAATTATGAGACCGCGCCTCCGGCCGGAGTGCCGGCATGCGGAAAGCCGCTCTCGGTTAATAAAAAAATAAAACGTATAAAATGGGAAAAATTGGCTGTTGGAATAAAAAATAAGCTGTTTTAGCGATTTTTTATTGTGGTTGCAATCAGTCAAATCTTTCCACATTTCCCCGCGTTACAAACGGGAGTGCAAAGATACGAAGGAATTTCGGAATATGCAAAAAACAGTTTGTTTTTGCGCCCAGCATGCACTATCTTTGGCCCGGTATTGGATGGGATGCGTCCCAGCAACCCGCAAAACCCGTTTTGCGATTGCGCCCGACTTTTACTATCTTTATACCCGTCGAATTCAACAAACCGTACATGAAACGATTCTTACTCGCCGCATGCATGCTTCTGGCCGCTGTCGGATTTTCGTCCTGCGAAAACGACGACGACGATCTCTACGACACACTCACGGGCCGCGTATGGGCCGGAGACCTCGGATTCTATCAGGACGGCTATGCGCTGGACAGCTACGTTTACTTCGGGGCCGACGGCTTCGGAAGCGACGAACTCCGTTACGCCGACAACGGACGCCTGCTCGACACGCTCAACATCCAGTGGGACGCCTACGACGACACGGTCTACATCGACTACGGCCGGGTCGATCTGCCGCGCGAACTGCGCCGGGTCCACATCCGCCGCGGCATGCTGACAGCCGATCTCTACATCGGAGGCCGCTATTACGACCGGATCACGCTCTACATGCAGTAATACAGCGGCACCTATTATTATATAGCGCTCCCCGAATCCTTGCGGAAATCCGGGGAGCGTTTGTGTGGAACGGCGGGTGCAATTCCTGCTGCGGAAGGTTCCGGGTTACTCGTCCGTCTCCCGCAAGGCGGCGCGCAGGGCGTTGATGTCACCCATCATCCGCAGGAAGATACGCACGCCGAGGGGCAGTCCGACAATCAGTCCGGCCACGAAGCCGTAAAACACATAGGGCGAAGTCAGGCTTCCCATGTAAAATCCCAGCAAGATCAGCTGCGGCACACCCAGCGCGATACCCGCGCCCACGCCCCAGAGGAAGCAGGTGCGGAACCGGAGTACGGCGGCGCAGGTTTCGCGCACGGTCCTATTCCCCGGCTCGATCCGCGCCAGCAGCACCAGCAGCGCGATCTGCCGCGCCAGCATGGCGAAGATAAAGAGCGCCAGCGTCGCCTTGACAGCCGTTCCGGGGTCCGCTTCGCCCGTACGAAATAGATTGGCGAAACAAAGCGGCAGCGCCGCCAGCAGAAAGATTCCCAGCCGTATCGTACGCGCCAGCCGCTGCTTGGCCGAGGTGATTTTTCCGGCCGAGACCTCCGCCGTCAGCCGGTCTATTTTAGTGTCCGCACACGACAGACGTCCGTCCAGCTCGTGCCATTTGGTTTTCAGTTCGTCGAGTTCCATATTCGGGAAGTTTAATGATTTGCCTGTTCACGCAGTTTCAGCTTGATGCGGTGGAGCTTCGAAGCCACGTTGTTGCGCGTAAGCCCCGTGATCGCGGCGATCTCCTCGTAAGGAAGCTCGTCGAGCCACAGCATCACGACCGCCTTTTCGAGCGCATCGAGCCGGTTTATCAGCGCATACAGTTCCCGCAACCGCTCGCCGCGTTCGGAATCTTCGTCGGCTGCGCCCAGCAAGTCGGTCAGCGGCAGCCGGCCCGTATGGCGGCGATTGCGGCGATAGTACGAAATGCAGGTGTTCAGCGCGACGCGGTAGACCCACGACGAGACTTTGGCCCGGCCTTCGAATCCGTCGAACCCCCGCCACAGGTTAATCAGCACCTCCTGATAAAGATCGTCGAAGTCGTCGCTGTCCATGGCATAGAGATAACAGACCTTGCCGACGATGCGGCGATGCTTCCGGACGAAGGTCTCGAATTCATACTGTTTGGTTCGCTGTAGACTCATTGCTGAAACTGTTTTTCCCATTAGACGCCGCCGGAGCCGAAAAGTTGCACGGAGAATAAAAAAATAATACGACGCAACTCATCCGACAAAAAAATCCCCGAAGCGACACTTCGGGGATTTCATCCATTATCGGGTATCGTTATTTTCCAAGCAGCTTCTTGACCTCTTCGGCCGGAAAAATCCGTTGCCGAAGAGTCCAAACGTCCAGACTACTTTCCGAGCAGTTTCTTGACCTCTTCGGCTACGGTCTTGCCGTTGTAACCGAACTTCTCGTCGAGAACCGTATAGGGAGCCGAATAGCCGAAGTGATCCAGACCGTGGATCATACCTTTCTCGCCCACAAGACCCATCAGGTTCACAGGAAGTCCCGATGTCAGGCCGTAGCGCACCACGCCCACCGGAAGCACGCTCTCCTGATACGAACGGGGCTGGTCGCGGAAAAGGCCCTCGCTCGGCACGTTCACCACCCGAACGGCGATACCCTCGGCGGCAAGCAGTTCGGCGCCCTCAACGAGCGTCGAGACCTCCGAGCCGGTGGCGACCATCACAACTTCGGGCTTGGCCGAATCAAGCACCACGTAACCGCCCTTGGCGACCTGAGCGGCCTCCTCGCGGCGGCTGGCGCCCAGCGCCGGAAGGCTCTTGATGTTCTGACGCGATAACACCAGCGCAACGGGCCGCTGCTCCTCGACGGCCAGCTTCCACGCCATGACGGTTTCATCGCCGTCGGCCGGGCGCAGCACGACCATCGAACGTTCGTCGTGGTGGTTTCGGAGGTGTTCCATCAGGCGGATCTGGGCTTCATGCTCGATCGGCTGGTGCGTAGGACCGTCCTCGCCAACGCGGAACGAGTCGTGCGTCCAGATATAGATCACGTGCAGGCGCATCAGCGCCGAAAGACGCACTGCCGGTTTCATGTAGTCCGAGAAGACGAAGAACGTGCCGCACGCAGGAATCACACCCCCGTGCAGCGCCATGCCGTTGGCCACGCAGGCCATCGTCAGTTCCGAGACTCCAGCCTGAAAGAATTTGCCGCTGAAGTCGCCCTTCGTGAAGGCCTTGGTTTTCTTGAGGAAGCCGTCCGTCTTGTCCGAGTTCGAAAGGTCCGCAGAAGCGACGATCATGTTCTCGATCTTCTCGGCGAAGACGCCCAGCACCGCAGCCGATGCCGCGCGCGTCGCCACGCCGGCCTTCACCTCGATCGACTTGTAGTCGATTTCGGGCAGGCTCCCCGAAAGGAACATATCCAGTTTGCGGGCTAGATCGCCGTGTTCGGCGCGCCACGTCTTCTCGACCTCGGCCTGACGCGAGGCCCATGCGCGAAGCGCTTCGCGGCGCTCGGAGAAGGCTTCGCGACTCTTGGAGAAAACGGCGAACGGATCGTTCGGATCCCCGCCCAGATTCTTCACCGTAGCGGCGAAGTCGGCACCGGCCGCCGTGAGCGGCTGCCCGTGGGTCGAAACCTTGTCCTCGAAGCTCTCGCCGGCGGGGCCTTTGGCGCCCTTGCCCATGACCGTGCGGCCGATGATGAGCGTAGGACGCTCCGTCTCGGAGTTCGCGGCAACGAGCGCCTCGCGGATTTCGTTGATGTTATGTCCGTCCACTGACAGCACGTTCCACCCCCACGCCTCGTACTTCATGGCCACGTTCTCGGTCATAACTTCATCCACCTTCGTAGAAAGCTGGATGTTGTTCGAGTCGTAGTACATGATGAAGTTGCTCAGACCCAGATGGCCGGCGATACGGCCCACGCCCTGCGAAATCTCCTCCTCCACGGCGCCGTCCGAGATGTAGGCGTAGGTCTTGTGCGCCATCCACTCGCCGAAGCGGGCAGCCAAGAACCGTTCCGCGATGGCGGCGCCCAGCGCCATGGCATGACCCTGTCCGAGAGGGCCGGAAGTGTTCTCGACACCGCGCGCGAAGTCTACTTCCGGGTGACCCGGCGTCACGCTGCCCCACTGACGCAGAGACTGAAGGTCTTCGGTCGTATAGTACCCGGCCAGAGAAAGCGTAGAATAGAGCATCGGAGACATGTGACCCGGATCGAGGAAGAAACGATCACGGTAGGGGTAAGACGTATTGTCCGGATCGTAGCGCAGAAATTCGGTATAGAGCACCGTCATGAAGTCGGCGCCGCCCATAGAGCCGCCGGGGTGTCCCGATTTGGCTTTTTCGACCATGGCGGCCGACAAAATTCGGATATTGTCCGCTACACGCGTAAGTTTGGAATTGGTAGATGACATGAGTATTTAAAGTTTTAAAGTCTTTGTATTAATCAGCGTATCTTCTGCCACAAAAGTAATAAAAAAGATACTATCCAACTTGTTTAAGCTCTAAAATATTTGCTTTTTCTATCTTTTCCTTTGCATATGGCAACGTCACGACGAATTTCCGCGTGTCGGTCGAGGGCAGGTCGAACATCGTGTCCATCATGATCGCCTCGCAGATCGAGCGCAGGCCGCGGGCGCCGAGTTTGAACTCGACGGCCTTGTCCACGATGTAATCCAGCACCGCGTCGTCGAACGTAAGCTTGACGTTGTCCAGCTCGAAAAGCCGCTTGTACTGCTTGACGATGGCGTTTTTCGGTTCGGTGAGAATCGACCGCAGGGCTTCGCGCGAGAGGGGCTGCATGTAGGTCAGCACCGGAAGACGCCCCACCAGCTCCGGAATCAGTCCGAACGACTTGAGATCCTGCGGCGTGATGTACTGCATCAGGTTGTTGCGGTCGATGCGGTCGGCGCGGAGCCGTCCGTACCCCATGGCGCGGGTGTTCAGACGCTGGGCGATCTTCTTCTCCACGCCGTCGAACGCGCCGCCGCAGATGAAGAGGATGTTGCGCGTATCGACCTGAATGAATTTCTGTTCAGGGTGCTTGCGCCCGCCCTGAGGGGGCACGTTGACCACGGTTCCTTCGAGAATCTTCAGCAGGGCCTGCTGCACGCCTTCGCCCGAAACGTCGCGCGTGATCGAAGGGTTGTCGCCCTTGCGGGCGATCTTGTCGATCTCGTCGATGAAGACGATGCCCCGTTCGGCCTGCTCGACGTTGTAGTCGGCGACCTGCAGCAGCCGCGAAAGGATGCTCTCGACATCCTCGCCCACGTAGCCCGCCTCGGTCAGCACCGTGGCGTCCACGATGGTGAAGGGCACCTTCAGCAGTTTGGCGATCGTGCGGGCCATCAGCGTCTTGCCCGTACCCGTGGGTCCCACCAGCACGATATTCGACTTGTCGATCTCTACCTCGTCCTCCTTGGGGGCGTAGAGCAGCCGCTTGTAGTGGTTGTAAACGGCCACGGCCATATAACGCTTGGCGTCGTCCTGACCGATGACATACTGGTCGAGGAAATCCTTGATCTGGGCCGGCTTGAGCAGCTCCTCCATCTTGAGCGGCGCAGCGGCGGCGCTGCCGCCGCGCTCCGAAGCCACGTCGTTCTCGACGATGATCCGGTAGCCGTTCTCGATACATTTGTTGCAGATGTTGGCGCCGTCGATGCCCTGAAACATGATCTCCACGTCGCTGCGCTTGGCGCCGCAGAACGAGCAGCAGTCGCCGCCCGCCCCGTTCTTATGGTTGTTGCCTTTTCCCGATGCCATTATTTCCCGCGTTTGGATAATACTTCGTCGATCAGCCCGTACTCCTTGGCTTCGCGCGCCGAGAGCCAGTAGTCGCGGTCGGCGTCCTTCTCGATCTTCTTGAGCGCGACGCCCGAATGGGCCGAGAGAATCTCGTACAGCTCGCGTTTGGTCTTCATGATCTCGCGTGCCGTGATTTCGATGTCCGAGGCCTGTCCCTGCGCACCGCCCAGCGGCTGGTGGATCATCACCCGCGAATGGGGAAGCGCAGAACGCTTGCCCTTGGCGCCCGCCGTGAGCAGCACGGCGCCCATCGAAGCGGCCAGTCCCGTGCAGATGGTCGCCACGTCGGAATTGACCAGCTGCATCGTGTCATAAATGCCCAGTCCGGCCGAAACCGAACCGCCGGGCGAGTTGATATAGATCTGAATGTCCTTTTCGGGATCGACCGATTCGAGGAACAGCAGCTGCGCCTGAATGATATTGGCCGCGTCGTCGTAGATCGGCGCGCCGAGGAAGATGATGCGGTCCATCATCAGCCGCGAGAAGACGTCCATCGTGGCGATATTCAGCTGACGCTCTTCGATGATCGTAGGCGACACGTAGGCGCCGCTGACCGACTGGAAATCGTGCAGTTTCAGCGAACTGATCCCGCAGTGTTTCCGTGCGTATTTTTCAAATTCTGACATAATAAATTATCGTAATTGTTATCGTTCGTTATCGTTTGTCGCTATCGTTTTTACCGCCGGCCGGCAGCCCGGCATCTCTTATTCGCGGCCCACGGCCGGCTCCGGGCGGGAGCTGCGGGCGGCGGACTGTCGCCGAAACGGCGTTTAAAGCTGTATATCGTCAAACAAAAGGACTTTGCAAACATCACGCCTGCAAAGTCCAAAGATAATCTTTTTTCGGCAAATACTAAAGCGCCTTGGCCAATTTGGCGAAATCGTCGGCAGATACGGCTTTTTCCGTCACCTTGATCTTCGACTTCACATCCTCCACGACCTTCACTTCGTACAGCTTCTCGTAGATCTTCTGTCCCTGATCCTTGTCGGCGAGAATCTTCTCGGCATAGCCGGCCAGCATATCTTCGGGAGCCGACGGCATGCCGTACTGCGCGAACTGCGCGGCGGCCAGCGCCTTGGCTTCCGCGAGCGCCTCGTCCTTGGTCACCGTGATATTGTCCTGCTTGATGAAGTGCTTCTGCAGGTAGTTCCACGTGAACATCTTCAGGAACTGGTCGAAGTCCTTGTCGATGTCCTCCATCGAGAATTTGCCTTCGTTGATCGTATACAGCCAGCGTTTGAGGAACGCTTCGGGCATCTTCAGACCGGCTTTCTGCACCAGATAGTCGCGCAGCTGGAGCGTGAAGAGGTAGTCGCTTTCGCGGCGCAGCTCCGGCTCGATGCGCGCGTCGATGAACTTGTCAAGTCCGGCCTCGTCCTTCACTTCGCCGCCGGGGAATGCCGTCTTGAAGAACTCCTCGTTCAGCTCAGGTTCGGCGAACTTGCGGATCTTGGTGATTTCGAGCGTAAATTCGGGTTTGATGCCCTCCAGCTCGTTCTCCTTGACCTGCAGCACGGCGGCGCGCTGCGACGGGTTCTTGTAGAGTTCGTTGACATTGACTTCGGTCTTGAAGCCCACCTTCTTGCCGATGAAAGGCTTGCGCTCCTCCTCCGACATCGAGATCAGGCCCACGTAAGCGTCCGCCACGTTCATCTCGCCGTTGTCGAGCGTGACCGACAGCGCCTCGTCCGAAGTCACCTCGTCGGCATCGACCAGACGGCCGTACTGACGCAGGTAGTTGGCGCGGTAGTCGTCGTGCATCTTCTTGTCCACCTTGATCTTGCTGTAGGTCAGCTTATCCTTGTCCGAAAGTTCGAGTTTTATCTCAGGAGCCTCGCCGATTTCGAACACGAATTCGAACTCCTTGCCGTTCTCGAAATCGAAATCGCCCTGCTCTTCCGAAGGAATCACGTCGCCTAAGTAGTCGATGTTCTCCTTCTGGAGATACTCGAACACCGAGTTCGAGGCGGTGCGGTAGGCCTGCTCGGCCAGCACGCCCTTGCCGTACATCTTCTTGACGAGGCCCATGGGCACCATGCCGGGGCGGAAACCGGGAATATTGGCCTTGCGCCTGTATTCGCGCAACTCTTTCTCGACGGCTTGGCCGTAATCCTCTTCGCCCACCGTTACCTTGAGCAGCGAATTGTTCTCTTCGCGTTGTTCTCTTACGATCTTCATAATGAATGCTTTCTATATTGTTGTTGTCTTATTTCCGAAATCGGCCCGCAAAGATAGCGATTTTCGCGGACAAACCAATATTTTTTCTAAAATATAGTGTATTGCAACCGCCGGCGGCAAACTCCGCAAAGGCTGTTTTCGGGAAATGCGCAGGCATCCGAAAACGCGGGTAAACGCAAAGATAGTCAAAAAATTCGTCATATGGCGGGTTTTTCCTATCTTTGCGGAGGATAAACCTCCGCTCAGACAGGCGGCGTCCGGCCCGGCCGAATAAATTCGCTTCCGTTTCCGGCTCGCGCTGTCTTTGCTGACGAATTCACAAGAAAGAGATGAGAAAGTTCGCTACCGTTCTGCTGTCGGGACTGCTGCTGGCTTCGTGCGGCGGCAATCAGGTCCGGGCCAAACGCCCCGCGGCGCCGGCGGAACCCAAGGAATACACCTACAGCGTCCGGGCGGTCCACCCGCACCCGGCGACCAGCTATACGCAGGGCCTGCAATACGCCGACGGCCGTTTGTGGGAAGGCACGGGCCAGCACGGCGAATCGGTCGTGCAGACGCTCGACCTCGCGACGGGCCGCGCGGAGGTCTTCGCACGTCTTCCCAAGGAGGACTTCGGCGAAGGGATCGCCCTCTTGGACGGCAAGGTCTACCAGCTCACGTGGCAGTCGAACAAAGCCTATGTCTACGACGCCCGGACGGGAGAGAAACTCAAGGAGTTCCGCTATCCCGGCGAGGGCTGGGGCCTCACGACCGACGGGAAGAAGCTCTACATGTCGGACGGCACGGCAAACATCTACACGCTCGACCCGGCCACCTTCAAACGCGAAAAGCGCACCACCGTGACGCTCCGGGGCGAGACGCTCAACTTCCTCAACGAGCTGGAGTGGATCGACGGCAAGATATGGGCCAACGTCTACACCACCGATCAAATCGTCATCATCGACCCGGCGACGGGCGCGGTGGAGGGGATCGTCGATCTGACGGGGCTGCTGCCCGAAGAGGACGTGACTCCGGCGACCGACGTGCTTAACGGCATCGCATACGACGCGGCCGGAGGGCGCATCTTCGTCACGGGCAAAAACTGGAACAAACTGTTTGAAATCGAAATCAGAGAGAAATAAATGGCCGACATATACGAACAACTCGAATCCCGCATCCTGCTGCTCGACGGCGGCTTCGGCACCATGGTCCAGCAGTACGGACTGACAGAAGAGGACTACCGGGGCGAACGGTTCCGCGAGTGGCCCGCGCTGCTCAAGGGGTGCAACGACCTGCTGGCCCTGACGCGGCCCGAAGCGGTGCGCGAAATCCACGTCAAATACCTGCAGGCGGGGGCCGACATCATCGAAACCGACTCGTTCAACGCCAACGCCGTATCGCTGGCCGATTACGGACTGGAGGCGTACGCCTACGAAATGTCGCGAGCGGCGGCGGCCGTGGCCCGCAGCGCGGCCGACGAATTCACGGCCCGCAACCCGCAGAAACCCCGCTTCGTGGCGGGTTCGATGGGGCCCACCAACCGCACGGCCTCGATGTCGGCCGACGTGGCGAACCCCGCGGCCCGCGAAGTGACTTTCGCACAACTCGTCCAAGCCTACACCGATCAGGCGCGGGGACTGCTGGACGGCGGAGCCGACATCCTGCTGGTCGAGACCATCTTCGACACGCTCAACGCCAAGGCGGCCCTCTACGCGATCGACGCGCTGGCCGAAAAACTCGGCCGCACGATCCGCGTCATGGCGTCGGGCACGCTGGCCGACGCCAGCGGCCGCACCCTGTCGGGACAGACCGTCGAGGCCTTCTGCACCTCGCTGTCGCACGCGCAGCTGCTCTCCCTCGGCCTGAACTGCGCCTACGGAGCCAAACAGCTGCTGCCCTACCTCGAACGGCTGGCCGAAACGGCCCCGTTCCGCATCTCGGCGCACCCCAACGCCGGACTTCCCAACGTCATGGGCGGCTACGACGAGACCCCGGAGATGTTCGCCGAGGACGTGGGCGAATACATGCGCCGCGGACTGGTCAATATCGTCGGCGGATGCTGCGGCACGACGCCCGCGCATATCTTCGAACTTTCGAAAATCGCCTGCAACTATGCCCCGCGCCCCGTTCCGGCGCCGCGCCGCGTCACGACGCTGAGCGGACTGGAGCCGCTGCGCATCGCACCCGAAACCAATTTCGTCAACGTCGGCGAGCGCACCAACGTCGCAGGCTCGGCCAAATTCGCCCGCCTGATCCGCGAGGGCAATTACGAAGAGGCTCTGTCGGTAGCCCGTGCGCAGGTCGATGCGGGGGCGCAGATCGTCGACGTCTGCATGGACGACGGCATGATCGACGGCGTCGAAGCCATGCGCACGTTCCTCAACCTGATGGCCTCGGAGCCGGAAATCGCCCGCGTGCCGACGATGATCGACTCCTCGAAATGGGAGGTGCTCGCGGCGGGTCTGGAGGTCACGCAGGGCAAGGCCGTGGTCAATTCGATCTCGCTCAAGGAGGGCGAAGCCGAATTCCTGCGCCGCGCACGGGAGATACACCGCTACGGAGCCGCCGCGGTGGTGATGCTCTTCGACGAGCAGGGACAGGCCGACACCTGCGAGCGCAAGATCGAGGTGGCCTCACGCGCCTACCGCCTGCTGACCGACGCGGGATTCCCCGCCGAAGACATCATCTTCGACCCCAACATACTGGCCGTGGCGACGGGAATTCCCGAACACGACGGCTACGCCAAAGCCTTTATCGACGCGACGCGCTGGATCAAGGAAAACCTGCCTTACGCAAAGGTGTCGGGCGGCGTGTCGAACCTCTCGTTCGCCTTCCGCGGCAACAACGCCGTGCGCGAAGCGATGCACTCGGCGTTCCTCTACCACGCCATCCGCGCGGGCATGGACATGGGCATCGTCAACCCGCAAATGGTGAAGATATACAGCGAGATCGAACCCGAACTGCTCCAACGCGTCGAGGACGTGATCCTCTGCCGCCGGGCCGACGCCGCCGAACGGCTCACCGAATATGCGCAGCAGGTGCGCGCCACGGCCCAGACCCAGCCGCAGGTCCCCGACGCATGGCGCGCGGGAACGCTCGCCGAACGGATCGGCCACGCCATGCTCAAGGGCGTAGCGGACTACATCGAGCAGGACGCGCTGGAGGGCTACGAAGCCCTCGGAACGCCGATGGCCGTGATCGACACCCTGCTGATGCCCGCCATGGAGCGGGTCGGCACGCTCTTCGGCGAGGGCAAGATGTTTCTGCCGCAGGTCGTGAAGACCGCCCGCGTGATGAAGCGCGCCGTGGCGGCCCTGACCCCCTACATCGAGCAAGGCGGCGCCCAGACCCCTCACAACGCGGGCAAGGTGCTGATCGCCACGGTCAAAGGCGACGTACACGACATCGGCAAGAATATCGTGGCGGTCGTGATGGCCTGCAACGGATACGAGATAAAGGACCTCGGCGTGATGGTCGAGTCGCAGCGGATCGTCGAAGAGGCCGTGGCGTGGGGCGCCGACTGCATCTGCCTGAGCGGCCTGATCACCCCGTCGCTCGACGAGATGGCCCACGTCTGCGAGGAGCTGGAACGCCGCGCGCTGCGCCTTCCGGTCATCATCGGCGGCGCGACGACCTCGGACCTGCATACCGCCGTGAAGATCGCCCCGGTCTATTCGGGATTGGTGATACACTCGCCCAACGCCAGCCGCAACAGCCAGATTCTGGCGCAGCTGCTCGGTCCCGACGGCCAGCTGTACGCCGACAAGGTCCGCGCCGACCAGCAGGCGCTGCGCAGCGACTACCTGCGCGCCGAACGCACCCGGAACCTGATTCCGATCGTCGAGGTCCGCAAGACCCGCAAAGGCGCCGCCCCGCACCTGCCCGTCGAGCCGCTGCACCCCGGCCGCATGGTCTTCCCCGACTTCGACGTCGCCGACGCCGAACCCTATATCGACTGGAGCTTCTTCTTCGCGGCATGGGGTCTCAAGGGACGCTATCCCGAAATCCTCGACCACCCCGAAAAAGGCGCCGAAGCGCGCAAGGTCTTCGCCGACGCCGAGGCCCTGCTGGCCCGCATCCGCGACGAGCGGCTGCTCACGCTGCAGGCCGCCGTGGGGATCTTCCCGGCGCGCGCAGAGGGCGACGACATCTGGATCACCGACCAGAAAGGCCGCGAACGCCGGCTGGCGATGCTCCGCAACCAGACGCGCGGGGAGGAGAACCGCTCGCTGGCGGACTGCATCGCGCCGCAGGGCGACTGGATCGGCTGTTTCGCCGTCACCGCCGGCATCGGACTCAGGGAGCTCTGCGAAAAATTCCGCGCCGAGGGCGACGACTACGGCGCCATCATGGCCAAACTGCTGGCCGACCGGCTGACCGAAGCCTTCGCCGAAGCCGTGCACACGTTCGTGCGGCGACAGATGTGGGGTTACGAAACGGGCGAGCCGCTCACGCCGCAGCAGACCGTCCGCGGCCAGTACCGCGGCCGCCGCATGGCCTTCGGCTATCCCGCGTCGCCCGACCATTCGCTCAAGCGCGAGGTCTTCGACCTGCTGTCGGTCGAAATGACGACGGGCATGAAGCTCACCGAGAATTACATGATCGATCCCGGCGAAGCGCTCTGCGGACTGATGTTCGCCGACGCCGACTACTTCTCCGTGGGCACGATCGACACCAAGCAGCTGCTCGACTACGCCCGGCGGCGCGGCATGGAGGTCGAAGAGATCAAGAAACTGATACCCAATAATATTTAACGCGCGGGAACGCCCCGGCGGCCCCGCCCGCCGAACCAAAGCAACAACAGACCGAACCATGAATGTTCTGGACATAATCAATACGGCCATCGCCGAACACCGCACGCGCTTCGCGTTCGAACTGCTCCCGCCCCTCAAGGGCGACGGCATGGGCGGCGTATTCGCGGCCATCGACCGGCTCATCGGATTCGACCCGGCCTACATCAACGTCACCTTCCACCGCGAGGGAATCAAGCAGTCCGTGCGTCCGGACGGAGGCATCGACTGGCACGTGGTGCGCCGCCGTCCCGGCACGGTGGGCATCTCGGCCGCCATTCAGAAGAAGTACGGCGTCGAAGTCGTGCCGCACCTGATCTGCGGCGGACAGTCGAAATACGACATCGAGGACGCGCTGATCGACCTCGACTTCCTCGGCCTGCACAACGTACTGGCGCTCAGGGGCGACAAATCGCAGAACGAAAAGTTCTTCATGCCCCACCCGCAGGGCCATTCGCACGCCGTGGACCTCGTGCGGCAGATCGCGGCCATGAACCGCGGCGAATTCGTGGACGGCGAGGTCGAGGAGTGCCACCACTCGAAATTCTCGATCGGCGTGGCCGGCTACCCCGAAGGGCACGAAGAGTCCCCCTCGCCCGAAGCCGACATCGCCGCCCTCAAGGCGAAGATCGACGCCGGAGCCGGGTACATCGTCACGCAGCTCTTCTACGACAACGCCCGCTTTTTCGACTTCGTGCGCCGCTGCCGCAAAGCGGGCATCGCGGTGCCGATCATCCCCGGCATCAAACCCCTCTCGACGCTGCGCCACCTGACGCTGCTGCCGCAGATCTTCGGCTGCCGCATTCCCGAAGAGCTGGAACGCGAAGTCCTGCGCCACCGGGAGGACCCGAAGGCGATCCGCGAAGTCGGCACCGAATGGGCCGTCGCCCAGAGCCGGGAGCTGAAACAGGCCGGAGTCCCCGTACTGCACTACTACCCGATGGGCAAGGCCGACAATATCATCAAGATAGCAAAAGCGATATTTTAACTCAAATGAATCCCATCCAATTCCGCCGTCACCTGCACATGCACCCCGAACTGTCGTTCAGGGAGCACGACACGGCGGCCTTTATCTCCGCCCGGCTCTCGGAGCTGGGCATCGAGCACCGTCCCATAGCCGAAACGGGCGTGCTGGCTAAGATCGAAGGCCGCGGCAAAGCCGACCCCAAACGCCGGGCCGTGGTACTGCGCGCCGACATCGACGCCCTGCCGATCGACGAGCGGAACGACTTCGACTGGAAATCCTGCAACCAAGGGGTCATGCACGCCTGCGGCCACGACATGCACGCCGCGGTGCTGTTCGGCGTGTTGCAGCAGCTGGCCACCGAGCCGGATTTCCGCGGCACGATATTCGGGCTGTTCCAGCCGGGCGAGGAGTGCAATCCGGGCGGTGCGTCGCTGGTGCTGGCCGAAAATCCGTTCGAAGGCTACGACGTCCGGGCCGTGGTCGGCGAACACGTCGAGCCGCAGCTCGAAGTCGGGACGCTCGGATTCCGCGCCGGCAAATACATGGCCGCAAGCGACGAACTGCGCTTCACGGTGCACGGGACGGGCGGCCACGGGGCCATGCGCCCGCAACTCAAGGATCCGGTGGCGGCCGCCGCAGAGTTCGTGACGCGGCTCGTGGCGCTCAACCACGAAGAGTGCGTGCTCTCGATCGGCCGCGTGGAAGCCGGGGGCGCCACCAACATCGTGCCCGATCAGGTCTATCTCGAAGGCACGCTTCGCACCTTCGACGAGCGCGAGCGCGAAATCATCCACAAACGCATCCGCAACTTCGCCGCGGACATCGACAAGCGCCACGGCGTGCGGACCGACGTCGATATCAGCCGGGGCTACCCCTGCGTGGTGAACGACGCCGCGCTGGTCAAGCATGCGGCGGCGCTGGCCGCGGAAGCCGGACTGCGGGTCGAAATGCTGCCGCTGCGCACCACGGCGGAGGATTTCGGCTTCTACTGTACCAAATATCCGTCGCTGTTCTACCGGCTGGGCGTGGGCGCCGCGGCCGGACGGCCCCATACGGCGACGTTCAACCCCGACGAAGGGGCCATCGACACGGGCATAGACTACATGAAACGTCTCGCCCTCCAAATTCTGAAGAAATGAAAAAGCAATCACAAAAGAACCGTCCCGCAAGGGGCGCGAAAAACACGGATCGGGCGGCAGTCATCCTGAGTCTCTTCCGTGAATTCCCCAATAATAAATTCTCGCTCAAACACCTCGCGTCGGCTTCGGGCGGCGCGACGAAAGAGGGACGCCGCGAGACGTTCGAAATACTGGGACGCCTGCACGACGAAGGCATCGTCGAAGAGTGCGCCCGCGAGAAATACCGGCTCACGCACAAGCACCTGCCCCACTTCGAAGGCATCGCCGACATGACGGCGAGCGGTTCGATATACGTACGGGTCGAGGGCGAGGAGAACGATATTTTCGTCAACCAGCGCAACACGGCCAACGCCCTGAACGGCGACCGCGTGGAGGTGGTGGCCATCCACCGCGGCCGCGACGGGAAATTCGAAGGCGAAATCACGCGCATCGTCGAACGCAGCCGCAAACCCTATGTCGGCGTGGCCGAGGTGGGCGCGCACCAGATCTTCGTGCGGGCCGACTCGCGCCGCATGCCGATGGACATCTACCTCTCGAAAAAGCAATACCCCGACGTGAAAGACGGCGAAAAGGTCGTGGTCCGCATCGCCGACTGGGCCGAAGGCAGCAAAAGCCCCGTGGGCGAGCTGGTCGAACGGCTCGGCATGGCGGGCAACAACGACACGGAGATGCACGCCATTCTGGCCGAATACGAGCTGCCCTACCGCTTCGACCCCGAAATCGAGCAGGCAGCGGAGGCCATCGACGGCAGCATCACCGCCAAGGAGATCGCGGCACGCCGCGACTTCAGGCAGGTGACGACCTTCACGGTAGACCCGGCCGACGCCAAGGACTTCGACGACGCGCTTTCGGTGCGCAGGGTCCGGGACGGCATCTGGGAGATCGGCGTGCATATCGCCGACGTGACCCACTACGTGCGCCCCCAATCGACGATCGACGACGAAGCCGTCGAACGCGGCACCTCGGTCTACTTGGTGGACCGCACCGTGCCGATGCTGCCCGAACGGCTTTCGAACGAGCTTTGTTCGCTCCGCCCGCACGAGACGAGCCTCTGTTTCTCGGCGGTCTTCACCCTCAACGAGAACCTCGACATCCTCGAAGAGTGGTTCGGCCGCACGGTGATCTATTCCGACCGCCGCTTCACCTATGCCGAGGCGCAGGAGGTGATCGAGACGGGCCGCGGCGACTACGCCGAAGAGATCCAGACACTCAACCGGCTGGCGCAGGCGCTTCGCCGGCAACGGTTCAAGAACGGCGCGATCAGCTTCGACCGCGAAGAGGTGAAATTCAAACTCGACGAGACAGGCAAACCGCTGGGCGTCTATTTCAAGGAGCAGAAGGAATCGAACCAAATGATCGAGGAGTTCATGCTGCTGGCCAACCGCCGCGTCGCGGAGTTCTGCGGCAAACGCAAGACCGACAAGGGCCGCACCGTCGAACGTCCGATGGTTTACCGCGTCCACGACTCGCCGAGCGAGGAGAAGCTGGACCACTTCCGGCAGTTCATCCTCCGCTTCGGACATATCTTCAAGGCCACCAAGGGCCGCGCCGTAGCCAAGGAGCTGAACAAGCTTTTCGCCCAGATCAAGGGCACGACCGAGGAGAACGCCGTATCGACGATGGCCGTGCGGTCGATGGCCAAGGCGTATTACACGACCGACAACATCGGCCACTACGGACTGGCATTCCCCTATTACACGCACTTCACCTCGCCCATCCGCCGCTACCCCGACATGATGGTCCACCGCCTGCTGGCGCGCTATCTCGCCGACGGCAAGGCGGCCGACAAGGCGATGCTCGAAGATTTGTGCTTCCGCGCTTCGGAACGCGAAGTCATCGCCGCCGAAGCCGAGCGCGCGTCGATCAAGTACAAGATGGTCGAATTCATGAAGGAGCGCATCGGCGAAGAGTTCGAAGGACATATTTCGGGACTCACCGAGTGGGGCATCTATGTCGAGCTGGACGAGACCCATATCGAGGGCATGTCGTTCCTGCGCGACATCGACGGCGACTTCTTCCAGTTCGACGAGCCCAACTACCAGATCATCGGCCGCTCGACGGGCCGCCGCATGACGCTGGGCGACGCCGTGCGCATCCGCGTCAAACGCGCCGACCTGCAGAAACGCCAGCTCGATTTCGAGGTGCTGCTCGACGGACTCCGCACCCCGGCGCCCGCCGAAGGGCAGAGACCGCAGGTACGCCGCAGCAACCGCCGCAAAAACCGATAGGCCGTGCAGCGCATCTACGACAAATGCCGGCGGCGGGAGCCGCTCTCGCGCGAAGAAGCCTACCGGCTCTACGACGAAGCCCCGCTGCAGGAGCTGGCGCTGGTGGCCGACGAGGTGCGCCGCGCCGTGGTTCCCGATCCTCAGGTCGTGACGTGGCAGATCGACCGCAACGTCAACATCACCAACGTCTGCATTTCGGGCTGCAAGTTCTGCAACTTCCACTGCAAACCCCACCAGACCGACCGGGCGTTCATCACCACGATGGAGCAGTACTGCGAAAAAATCGACCGCACGCTCCGTCTGGGCGGCGACCAGCTGCTGTTGCAGGGCGGCCTGCACCCCGGACTGAAGATCGACTTCTACGAACGGCTGTTCAGCGGGTTGAAATCGCGCTACCCTTCGCTGCGGCTGCATGCGCTGGGCGCGCCCGAAGTGGCGCATATCGCCCGCATAAGCGGGCTGACGACGCTCGAAACCCTGCGCCGCCTGATGGCCGCGGGACTGGATTCGCTGCCGGGCGCAGGAGCCGAGATGCTCGATTCAGACGTGCGCCGGGCCATCTCGCCCCCGCCAAACCTTCGGTCGAGAAGTGGCTCGACGTGATGCACGAAGCCCACTGCCTGAATCTGCCGACCTCGGCGACGATGATGTACGGGCACGTCGAGACGCCGCACCAGCGCATCGACCACCTGCTGCGCATCCGCGACCTGCAGACCCGCTGTCCCGAAGGCAATTACGGCTTCATCGCCTTCATCCCGTGGATTTTCCGTTCGACGGGCACCGAGCTGGAACGGCAGGGCGTGGAAACCCGCTTTTCGCCGCTCGAATACCTGCGCATCATCGCCGTGAGCCGGCTGATGCTGCACAATATCCCCAACATTCAGGCTTCGTGGCTCACCGTGGGCAAGGCCACGGCACAGGCGGCCCTGCACAGCGGAGCCAACGACATGGGGTCGATCATGATCGAAGAGACGTCGTATCGTCGGCCGGGGCGCACAACAGTTTCGACGCCGAAGGCATTCAGTCCGCCATCCGCGAAGCGGGCTTCATCCCGCGCCTGCGGGACCAGCTCTACCGGATGCGGGAATATGCGCCGCAAACCGGGGAACTTGCGACATCGCTTCAAGACGCCTAACGGCGCATCACGCCGCAGTGCCCAAGCACCTGCCGCGGCGCAGTATACACCACCGCAACGGCAACAGCCGCACTATTATACGGCGCGGCCACAACACAATGCGGTCGTATCCGGTACGCGCCCGCAGCATCTGCAAGTCGCCGCAAAATGCGTCCCGCGGCAACGCATGCCTGCAAAACGAATCGCCGCAGAACGCGCACACACTACAAAGTAAAAGGAGATGCTTTTCGGCATCTCCTTTTTCATAATCCACGTCTCCGGACACGGAGCCAAAGCCCCGCAACCGCCATAAGACCAAGTGCAGGAAAGGCTTGAAAAATCCCGCCCCGCTACTCGATCACGGCCGCCCAGCCGCCGTTGCGAACCATCTCCACTTTCACGACGGTCGAGGCGTCCACCTCGCGCACCCGTTTTCTGTAGTCCGTGGCCTGCAGGTCGGCGTTCACCCCGTCCTCGAACGAGGTCATCGTATAACTGCGCCCGGCAGGCAGGAAATCGAGCGCGACCTCGGTGGTATAGGGCCGGTCGTTCGTAATGCCGCCCACGTACCACTTGTCGCCCTTGCGGCGCGCCACGACGACCTCCCGGCCGCATGCGGCGTGCAGGACGCGCAGGCTGTCCCACGTGGTGGGAACCGCGGCGAGAAACTCCGTGCAGGGATGCTCGCGGCGGTAGAGCACCGGATTGTCGGCGAGCATCTGCAGCGGGCTTTCGAAAACCACGTAGAGCGCCATCTGGTAGGCGCGCGTACCCGTTCCCATCGGATTGGCCCCCGTCGAACGGTTGTCTTCGGGCTGCGCCGAGAACATCGAGCCGGGCGTGAAGTCCATCGGTCCGACGGCATTGCGGATAAAGGGCAGCCAGTTGCTGTTTTCGGGCTTGCAGCGGGCCCCCTGCTCCATGCCGAGCACCCCTTCGTAGGTGAGCAGGTTGGGATAGGTGCGGTAAAGCCCCTTGGGTGTATAGGAGCCGTGCATATCGACGAAAAGGCGGTGCCGGGCGGCACACTTCATCACCCGTTCGTAATAGCCGACCATCCACTGGTCGCTACGGTCCATGAAGTCGATCTTCACTCCGGGAATCCCCCACTCCTCGAGCGTCGTGAAAAGGCGTTCCATGTCCTTCTCGACGGCGAGCCATGTCAGCCACAGCACGATCTGCACGTTGCGCTCCTTGCCGTAGGCGATCAGCTCCGGGCAGGTCGAGGTCGGGATTGGGACGGAATACGTCGGTCGTCGATGCCGACCAGCCTTCGTCCATGATAATATAGGGAATACCGTATCGGCTGCGAAGTCAATGTAGTAACGGTAGGACTCGTATTGCGCCCGGCACGGAAATCGACCCCCGACAGGCGCATGCCGTTCCACCAGTCCCAGCTCACCAGCCCCGGTTTCACCCACTCCCAGTCGGCGTCGGCCGCAGGTTCGGCGAGCAGCCAGACCAGCTCATTCTCCAGCAGGGCGGCGTCCTTTTCCGCAACGACCGCCACACGCCACGGGAAGGTGCGCGTTCCTTGGGTGCGGGCGATATACGGCTCCTCCGCGACGATCTTCAGATTGCGGTCGCCATCGGGGGCATACTCCTTGGGCACGCGCGGGAAAAGCGATTCGAAGCCGCCCCGTCCGTCGCTCCGGACGAACATGCAGGGGTAGTCCCGTACATCGGATTCGGCCGGCAGCACTTTCTTACCGCCGGGCATTCCGACCAATACGGGTAGATAGCTCATGCGGTCCGTCGAATCGTATTCCGCCGTCGCCACGCGGGTGTAGGGCTCCTCGTACATCGAACGGAACCCGTTCACCTCGGAGAGCCACGCTTCGCTTCCGGCGGGAAGCCCCAGCCGGCACTCTTCGCCGAGCACCTCGACCTCGCCGGGCAGCGAGGTGACGAAGCGGTAGGCCGCACCGTCGTCGAAAAGGCGGAACTCCACCGCGTAACCGCCTGCAAATTGAGCCGCACGGCGTTGTAACGGTTGCGCACCGAAGCGTCTTCGTCGGGTTGCGGCGTTCGAGCATCTCGTCGGCCGAGGAGCGCTTCACGCTCCGCAGGCGGGGCTTTTCGCCCAGCGTCCTGTCGGCCAGCGTCAGCGACAACGTACAGTTTTCCAATATCTTGTCCTCCCCGGACCAAAGGTCGTAAGTGATCCGGTCCGAGACATCGACCGCAAGTCGGAGATTTCCGCCGGGCGACGCGGCCTCGACGGTTTTGGCTTCGGCGGCGCAGGCCAGCGTCAGCGCGCACAACAGCGTGAATAATCGTTTCATCATCATTCGGGATTAATAATTTGGGTCGGATACAAAGATAGCAAAAAAACGACAGGGCCGCGATATTCCCGCGGCCCTCCTGAAAAAAAACCGAACCTGTTATTTTACCGTAATCGAGTTCAGCAGATCGACCTTGCCCTCGTTCACCAGCTTGAGGATCAGCTCGCCGAACAGCGTGTTCTGCCATGCGAACCACGAGCGGGTGAAATCCGTCGGGTCGTTCACATTGAACGACTCGTGCATGAAGCCCGTCCCGGCATCGGTGGTCATCAGCATCTCTACGCAGCGCTTGATCTCGGCATCGTCCTGCGAGGTAAAGGCCTTCATCATGATGCTCATCGGCCAGGCCATGTCGTAACCGACGTGCGGGCCGCCGATGCCTTCGCCAGCCGTACCGCGGAAGAAGTAGGGATTCGACTCGCTCCACACGAAGCGGCGGTATTGCGGTAGATCGGGTCGTTCACGTCCATATCGCCCAGGTAGGCATCGCCAGCAGGCTCGGCACGTTGGCGTCGTCCATCAGGAAGCGGTTGCCGTAAGCCGTCGACCTCGAAGGCGTAGATCGTGCCGAATTCGGGATGGTTGTAGGTAGCGTATTTCTTGAGTGCCGTCTCCACCTCGGCAGCCAGCTCGGTGCACTCGGCGGCCAGCGCGGCTCGTCCGTTCACCTTGGTCAGAATCTCGGCAGCCTTGCGCAGCGAAGTCACGGCAAAGAAGTTCGACGGCACGAGAAAGAGGAACGTCGTGGCGTCGTCCGAAGGACGGAACACCGAAGCGATCAGCCCGACGGGATTCACCGGATTGCCCTTGCCCGCATTGCAGACCGTGTCGAGCTGACGGTCGGTCACACGCATGAACGTATAGGACCCAGTACCCTCCTTGCGCTGCTGCTCGCGGAAGGTCTTGAGTATGTTCCTGATGGCCGCCATCCAATGTTCGTCGAACACCGAGTCGTCGCCCGTCACCAGCCAGTATTGATAGGCCAGCCGCAGCGGATAGCAGAGCGAGTCGATCTCCCACTTGCGTTCGTGCAGTTCGGGGCGCATCTGGGTCTGGTCGCTCATCCACTGATGGTCGGGGTTCGGGTCGTAGGGGTCGAGGAACGCATTGGCATAGGGATCGAGCTCGATGCACTTGAACTGGCGGCGGATCACGCCGGCCAGCATACTGCGCAGGTGCTCGTCCTTGTTGGCCAGCTGGAGGTAGGGCCACACCTGCGCACCCGAGTCACGGAGCCACATGGCATGGATGTCGCCGGTATAAACCACCGTATCGTCCCTGCCGTTGTCATCCTTGCGGGCGCGGACCGTCGTGTCGAGCGTATTGGGGAAGCAGTTCTCCAACATCCACGCCAGCTTGGCGTTGGTCAGCACGCCCTTGATGCGGGCGATCTCCTGTTCCACGGCTTCCGAACGGAACAGACGTTCGGCTTCGGCGGGACGGTTCGTCGCGGCATATGCGGCCGGCGTCTGCGCTTTGGTCTTCTTGCCGGGCTTGGCCATACGCGTATTGTCGGCAGGCATCGGAGCTGCGGCTTCGCGCGCAGCGGGCTGCGGGGCTTCGGCGGGAGCGGAAAGGCTCACCGTGCGGGCCGAGACGCCCTCTGCGGCGCACACCACGGCGGCCGCAAGGCAGATGTTAAGGATTTTCTTCATTTTCATTTTGTTGCAATGTGTAAGTTGAGTATGGTTATTTTGTCTGGTCCAGTTTCACGCCGCTCATGCGTCCGTACATCTCGGCCATGGCGCCCTGCGTCAGCAGCCACTTCTCGGACTGCTTGTCCGCCCCCGTAAAGTCGGTCTCGAACAGCCCCTGCGCATCGCGGGCATGCTCCCACGCATAGTCGAGCGTGCGCTGCACGTCGCCGAGATAAGCCGCATTGCCGTCGATGGCGTAGAGTTCGGCCAGTCCGCGCACCATCACCGCCGAGAACCACACGTTGCCCTTGTCGATGATGCGGAAGGTCTCGCCGCCTTGGGGCGTGAACTCCCCGAAGAAGCGGTCGTAGCAGGCCGCCGCCGTACGCTGGGCGTCTTTCAGGTAGCTTTCGTCGCCCGTCGCCTTGTAGAGCAGCGCCCCGGCTTGCACCATCTGTCCGCTGTTGTAGGCGAACTTCGCGCGGCCGATCCTGCCGTCGAGACCGATGTTGTCGAAATAAAGGCCGTCTTCGGGATCGAGCAGGTGTTCCTTGGTCCAAGCGTAGAGCGCCTTGCCCCGCGCGAGATAGCGTTCGTCGCCCGTGGCGGCGTAGAGTTTCAGCGCGTAGACCGTACCGGGAGCGTTCGAGCAGGTATTCTTCGAATGTTTCTGCTGTTCGCACCAGTAGATGCCGCCGCCCAGCACGTCGTCCGTGCCGCTCTCGATGAATTTCCAGATCATCTCGGCTTCGGCGAGGTACTTTTTGTCGCCCGTGGCTTCGTAGATATCGCAGAAATCAATGCCCAGCCAGACATTGTCGTCGTAAAAGCGGTCCGAAGCGGAGGCCGTATTGATATAGGAGGCATAGGCCGCGGGCATGCGCGTCGTGTCGAGGTATTCGGCCAGCCCCGGCAGTACGCGCCCGTCGAGCACGCTGCGGTACGACGCGTCGGCTTCGAGAATCGTATTCACGGCCGAGAGGGTTCCCGAAAAGGGCCAGAGGTAGGAATAGGGATTGGGGCGCGCCTGATCCGCCGAAGCGAGGTAGCTCGCCGTATAATCCACATTGAACGGATAGTTCTCGCGCAGCAGGCGGTTTTCGGCCACGCCGTAATGCGCGTATATCGAATCGAGCGTCGCCTTTGCGCGATCGAGGTTGCGGGCGTCGCACGCCACGCCGCCGTTGTTGCAGCAAGCCGCGAAAACAGACGCGGCAAAAGCCATAATAAGCAGTTTCTTCATCGTTTATCGGTTATTTTGCAGGCAATACGGTTATATACCATGTTTTCTGAACGCCGAGCGCCCGGTTGATGCCTTCGACGACCAGCGACTCCATCCGCAAATAGCCGGAAAGAACCGGATGACAGCCGTCTTGGGAGAGCTCTTCGGACATTCCGCCGCTGCCGTTATCGAGCGCCCGATGGTAATCCACATAGGGAATCTTCTGCTCCGCGGCATAGCGTTCCAGCATCGTATTGAGTCGTCGGACCTCATCGGCAGGCTCCATTTCGGGCCGCCACGAGAAGCGGTCGCAGGGCAGCAACGAACAAAGCACCACCTTGATCCCGTTGTAGCGGGCCAGATCGCACATCGAGACGATGTTGCCGAAGACGTTTTCGAGTTCTATGGGGCCGTTGTTCCGCGCGATGTCGTTGATGCCCGCCAGAATGACCACGACCTGCGGTTTCAGGTCGATCACGTCGCTGCGGAAACGGGCGAGCATATGGACGGTCGTCTGCCCGCTGATACCGCGGTCGAGGAACCCGTTCCGTTCGAAGAAATCGGGATCGACGCGAATCCAGCTATCGGTGATGGAATTGCCCATGAAGACCACCTCGACGGGCCGGTCCAACACGGCATTCTGAAGTTCATAACGTCCGTACTGCGCCCAGTCCACCGGTCCATCGGCACGAAGCGCCGCGACGGAGAAAAGAGCCAGCGACAAGAGTACGATTTTTTTCATGCAGGTCATACGGGTTTCGGGTTTTCGCTAACAAAATTAGAAAACGCCGGGGAATCGGCAGTCCGTATCCATGAAGAAATAGTACAGATACGTGCCAAACACTCCTGAACAGGCATTTTCACGCTTCCGGCCCCGCATATCGGGGCGTCGGGTCCGGTTTTGCAACCGCAAAAATACGATTTTTGTCTGTTTTCTGGACTTTTCGACACAATATTTATCCGATTTAAGCCGTATTTTGCATAAATTTGCACAAAAGAGTTCAAACCTACCTAACCGACAGTTCCCATGACACGAAAAACCGGTCTCGTCTGGCTGCTCCTGCTGTTCTGTACGGCAGTCCGCGCCAGCAACCTGCGGCAGATATCGAGCCGCGAAGGGATATCGAACAACGCCATACTTTCGCTGGCTCAGGACAAACACGGATTCATCTGGGTCGGAAGCTGCGACGGCCTGAATATGTGGGACGGAGAGCGGATGCGGCTCTTCCCGAACGACTGGGGCGGAGAGACTCCGCTGTCGGGGAATCTCATCGAGGAGATCGCCGTCACCACGGACTCGCTCTTCTGGATCCGCACCAACTACGGACTGGACCTCTTCGACCCCGACAGCAAGCGGGTCGAACGCCATGCGGACTTCCAAGGAATGTACAAAATCGTGACACGGCGCAGCGACGAAGTGCTCGTCGTCACGCAGGACAACAAATTCAGCTGTTACGACCCGGCGGCGCGCCGGTTCAGCTCCGTACAGCCCATGTCCGGCATCGACTACGCCGACATCCTCGACATGCAGCTGGACGACGACGGCGCCCTGTGGGTATTCTCCCGCAAAGGAATCTTCCGCATACCGGTCGCATTCCCGGACAAAAACAACGACCGGATCGGCATCGGACAGCCCGAACGGTTCCCCACGGTCTCGAATCCCGAATACGCGTTCGCCGAAAACGGCAGCGGCTTCTTCATCGACGAAAATCACATATTCTACGAATTCGACATCCGGGAGCGCCGCCTGATCTACAACAAGGACATGAGCGACGAGATGGCGCGCATGGGCAGCGTGTCGAGCATCGTCCGCGACGGCGGCGACTACATCGTCTCGTTCTATACCAACGGCGTCATACGGCTGCGCACCACGCCCGAACAGAGCGTGAAATACGCCACCGAACACATCAACATCCCCTGCGGCGTCTTTTCACTGCTGCGCGACGCCCGGCAGGAGATCGTATGGATCGGCACCGACGGACAGGGACTCTACCAGCATACGCGCAACGCCACGGCGTTCCGCTCGATCACCTTCAACCAACTGCCCTACAACCTCTCGAAACCCGTCCGCGCGCTCTACATCGACGACGAGCGGACGCTCTGGGTCGGAACCAAAGGCGAAGGCATCCTGCGCATCGCCGACTTCTACGACCGCAAGGAGTTCACCCCGGCGCATGTGCAGCAGCTCACGGCCGACAACAGCGAGCTGCTCGACAATTCGGTCTACGCCTTCGCCCGCAGCAGACGCAACCTGCTCTGGATCGGCACCGACGGCGAAGGACTGAACTACTATTCGTACGACGACCGGCGCATCCGCACGCTCCGCACCCCGGCGCCGCTCAAATACATACACGCCCTGTACGAGACTTCGCCCGACACGCTGTGGGTGGCCACGGTGGGCTGCGGCGTATTCCGCGTGACGCTGGGCGGCACGGCGTCGCAGCCCTCGATACGCGGGGTCGAGCAACTGCATTTCAACGACGAACTGGAGATCAAGAACTTCTTCTTCACGCTCTACCCCGAAAACGGTTCGGCGATGTGGTTCGGCAACCGCGGCGGCGGCGCGGTCCGCTACGACATCGCAGGCGGCGGCAGCGAAGTCTTCAAGTTCGACGCGGGGCGCAGCGCCATCGCCAACGACATCTTCGCCATCCACCGCAGCGGCGACGGCACCATGTGGTTCGGCTCCAGCGGCGGGCTGATCGAATTCCGGCGGGATTCGACCTCGCACGTTCCGGGCATCCGCAACACCGTGCACGGCATTCTCGAAGACCGCAAGGGCGACCTCTGGCTGAGCACCAACCGCGGTCTGGTGCAGTACTCGCCCCACACGGGCTACGTGGTGACCTACGGCTATTCGTACGGACTGAACACCATCGAATACAGCGACGGGGCCTGTTTCGCCGACCCGCGGACGGGCACCCTCTTCTTCGGCGGCATCGACGGACTGGTGACCATCGAGGATACGGGCTTCCGCGAGCAGGAGTACAATCCCCCGATGCTGTTCCGCGACATCCGGCTCAACGACGGCATCCGCAACATCGGCGACATGCTCTCCCGCGACGGCGTGCTGACGCTCAGACACGGACAGCGCATCTTCGAGATCACGGTCTCGGCGCTCGACTACGTGAACGGCAGCAACTACAGCTATTACAGCCGTCTGGACGGCTACAACGACCAGTGGGCCGGCGCGTCGTCGCAACTCTCGTTCGCCGACCTGCCGGCCGGCACCTACCGACTCGACGTGCGTTACCGCAACAACATCACCGGGGCCGAAAGTCCGGTCTATTCGCTGCCGATACGTCTCAAACCGGCGTGGTATGCGACCGCGGCGGCCAAATGTCTCTACGTGCTGTTGCTGCTGGCCGTAGTCGGGGGCGTCATCCGCCATTACCTGCTCCGCTACCGACGCCGTCGCGCCGAGAAACTGCAGCGGCTCGAAATCCGCCGCAAGGAGGAGGTTTACGAATCGAAGATGCGCTTCTTTTCGAACATCACGCAGGAGCTGTCGATGCCGCTGACGATGATCTCCGCTCCCTGCCAGCAGATACTCGCCTACCGCAAGGCGGACCCCTATGTGCTCAAATACGCGCAGACCATACGGCAGAACGTCTCGAAGCTCCACGACCTGATCTACATGCTTCACGAGTTCCGCGGCATCCGCACGGGGCAGAACGACGAAAGCGAAAACATCGAGCTGGTTCCCGTGGCCGAGATCGCGCAGAGCATGGTCGAGACCTTCGGCGAATATTCGCAGCAGAACAGCATCCACTGCCAGCTGGACATCGAACGCAACCTCGTGTGGCCGACCGACCGCGACGGACTTTCGACGATCCTCAACACACTGCTGTCCAATGCCTTCAAGCATACGCCCTACAACGGCGCCGTAAGCCTCACGATCCGCAGCGACAACGGCAAGCTCCTCATCTCGGCCTCCAACGACAGCGTGGGCGTCAATCTCGAAGACATCGAAGCGATTTTCGACCGCTACCGCGTACTCGACTATTTCGAACGCAAGAGCGAGCGCGGCCTCTCGTTTCAGGGCGACCTGCGTCTGGCGATCTGCCACAGCATCGTGGTCCGCATGCAGGGCGAAATCAAGGTCGAAAGCACTCCCAACGCGCAGACGACCTTCACCGTACTGCTGCCGCAACTGAAAGTCACGGCCGAAAACGCCCCGACCGCAGACAACATCGTGCCCGCGTCCAAAGAATACGGACTGCCCCTGCCGACCGTGACGCGGCGCGAATTCCCGTTCGACAAAAACCGCAGGACGGTGTTCATCGTCAACGACAATTCGGAGATCATGAATTTCGTGGCCGAGCTTTTCGCCGCGGACTACAACATCAAAATGCCGTCGGGCAAAACCGAGATGATCGAGCTGCTCAAGCAGATGCACCCCGACATCGTCATCTGCGACGCCCTCTCCGAGCAGTCCGACTGCCTGTCGCTCATCCAGTTCATCAAGCAGGGCAAGCTGACCTCGCACATCCCGGTCATCCTGCTCTCGACGGCCCAGCAGATCGACGAGCGCATCAAGGGCGTGGAGTCAGGCGCGGACATCTGCCTGACGCTTCCGTTCAACGTCGAATACCTCAAAGCCGTGGCCGAGCAGCTGCTCCGCCGCAACCGGTCGCTCAAGGACTATTACAAGTCCTCGATCAGCGCCTTCGAGCTTTCCGACGGGCGCATGCTCCATCAGGACGACAAGGAGTTCATCGACCGGATGCTGAAGATCATCAACGACAACATCTCCAACACGGAGATCTCGACCAAATTCATCGCCGACGAACTGGGCGTAAGCATCCGCAACCTCTACCGACGGCTGGAGGGCATCCTCAACCAGACGCCGACCAACATCATCAAGGAGTACCGGCTGGCCAAGGCCGAACAGCTGCTCACGACCACGAAGCTCTCGATCGACGAGATCATCTACAAGGCGGGCTTCGTAAACCGGGGCACCTTCTTCAAATGCTTCTCCGCCAAATACGGCTGCACGCCCAAAGTCTACCGCAAGGAGAAACTTTCGCAGATCCGGCAAGAGGTGGGCGAAGAGAGCGAAGATGCCGCAGACCGGTCGGCGTAACGTCCGGGGACGTCCGGCATAACAGCCGCCACAGTCACGACACGGAATCCGGCATAACATCCGGCGGAGCATATCAAACGAAGAAAGAGCGGGCCGAAACCCGCTCTTTCTCTTTGCCTGTCCTGAGGACCTTGCGCCCTACTCGATCAGCAGCGCCATGGCCTCGATCATCGTCGAAGCGCTGACCTGCTCGTTCAGACGGCCGTCCCACGAAGATCCCGGCTCGCCCCAGAATCCGCCGAAGAACCACTTCGATCCCTCCGACTTGTCCACGCCGTCGCGCCAGCAGACCAGCCCGTTGTAGATCAGGAACTCCTCGATCTCCCGGCGCAGCCCCGCATCTGCCTTATCGACCGAAGCGTCCTTCCAGACGTTCATCGCATAGCGGACGAAAATCCCCTTGAAAAGCGCATTGTCGCCCGAACCTTCGTTGTTCAGCACCCCGTTGGTCACCATCGACTTCATGGTGTAACGCGCCGCGCGCGCGGCGTCGGTCATGTATTTGGCGTCGCCCGTGGCCTTGTAAAGCTCGTGCGCGGCGCCCATGAACGTACCCTGATTATAGGTCAGCGCGCCGCCATTGATCACGCCGTTCTTCATGTTGTCGGACACGGCGCCCGTCAGCGGATTGTAGAGCGTCGAGCTGAGCCAGTTGTAAATCTTCTTCGCATCGGCCAGATACTGATCCCTCTCGGCTCCTTCGGGGCTGTTGGCCCACAGGCGCATGGCGCAGAGGGCGCCCGGACCGTTCGAGCAGGCGTTCTTGCTGTTCTCGGCGTCGAAGCTCCAGCGGATGCCGCCGCCGTTCTCGTCGTCGGTCCAGCGGGCGATCACCGTCTCCTCGTAGGTCTTGCGAGCAGCGTCGAGGTACTTCTGCACTCCGGTAGCCTCGTACATGCGGATCAGCGTCAGGATGATCCACTCCGAGTCGTCGGTGTAGGCATTGCCGAAACCGTAAGTTCCCCAATAGCTGTTGCCGTAGTTATTGCCCTTGTTGTCGTACCATTTGGACATGTAGCCGGCATAGGTGTCGCGGCGGGCGTCGCCTTCGGGAATACGCAGGTAAGCGTCTATGAGCACGTCCATCGCATGAGCCTGCGGCCAGTAGCAGTAGGTCGATTCGTTCGTGCGGTCCTGATCGGTATACCAGAATGTGCCGCGGTCGGTATTCATGAAATTCTCGATCAGCTTCTCGTCGATCTTGTCGGCATGGGCGGTCCAGTCCTCCCCGTAAGCGGGTTCGAGCTTCTCGGCCGGATCCACCACCTCTTTGCCGTAGTATTTGTCGTCCACCTCGCAGGCCCCCAGCAGGGTCGCCGCGGCAGTAAGCGCTAAAATGTATTTTTTCATAAGACTGTCGTTTTTTACCGGGGAGGGGCACGCCTTGCGGAGCGCGCCTCCCCCGGATAGTTGGTTAATCCAGATACTCGATATAGTTGTAGTAGTGCTCCGTATCGGGACTCATGTCGAGCTTGATGTTCACCCGCTTGGAGTCGTTGCCGCGGTAGGCGTGGAGCATCTTGAACGCGCCGGCATCGTCGCCGTTCACATCGGCGATCGGCCAGAATACGCGGAAGCGCGAATCGTTCTCGGCAGGCTTGGAATTCAGGTCGCCCGTCATGCCGGGATTGGCGCCGAACTTGGTCTTCACGCCGTCCACCTCGGCCCAGAAGAAGTAACGGTCGTCGTCCCAGTCCCTCAGGTAGGGTACCACACCTGCGGCATACCAGATGCCGTTGCCCTGATAAGGCAGCTTGATCTGCTTCTCGGTATGCTGGGTCTTGACGTTCGGCGAGAGGTAACGCATGTTCTCGATCTTCTGGAGCTTCGCCGTGCCTGCGCCGAAGTCGAGCAGGATGTAATAGATGGCCTCTTCGGACGAAACGACGCTTGCGTCGCTCTCCCGGATCGCACCGCCTTCGACGACGAACTTGCGCGCATCGGCCGTATCGCCGTCGGTGAAGTTGTACCCTGCGGCGTCAGTCGTCAGCTTGGTGAAAATCTCGAATTTGCCTGCGCCCAGTGCCTTGAGGGTCTGATAGCCGGAACCGAACTCCGAAGCGGCGCCCGTGATGTAGGCGGCGGTCGGAATACCCTTCATGCGGGTAACCGTGAGCTTGCGCCCGGAGGAGAGCGCCGTCCACGAAAGCAGTTTGCTCTCTACGGCCCAGTACAGGTCGCCCGTGCCTTCGGCGGCAATGCCCGCAGCATCGGCGATCGACTCCAGCTCGGAGAAGGAGACGTCCACGGAGCCGTTATACTGCGCCTCCTTGCGGCCGACGGCCTTTTCCAGCGCGGCGTCCGAATAGAAGACCAGCGTATAGCTCGTCAGCTTGCCCGCAGGGTCCGAATCGGGAAGCTTGTTCCACGCGAAGGTCAGCTTGGCGCCCGCCTGCGCATTCAGCACGACGGAGGCGTTGTCATCGGGCGAGATCAGCGTCACGGGAGTGGCTTCGGGCGCGAAGTCGAATTCGTAACGGTGGTAGTACGCTTCGGCTTCGGGCGAGCAGTCCACGACGATCGTGCAGGTGACGTTCCTCAGCACGGCGATATGCTTGAAGGAGTAGTCCCACTGATTGATATTGCCCGTTTCGCGCATTGACAGCCTGTACTGCGGCCCGGTCAGGCCGGAAGGCATGTCCGAATCGCTCATATCGCTCGACGAGTAGCCCCAGATGTAATCCGTGCCGTCGATCACCGCGTCGAAACGGTAGCGGTTGTCGCCGTCCCAAGTGATCTGACGCTTCCAGACGCCGTTGCCGGCATATTCCATCACGGCATCGGGATCGGGCGTCCAGCACCAGTGGTATTTCACGCTTTCGATCTTTTCCATCTTCACGGTACCGGCCTTGAAATCGACCAGTACGCGGTAAACGCCGTCGCCCGTGCCTGCGGCGTCGGCGCCCTCGGTCAGGCGGCCTTCGGCGACACCGAACGTACGCTTGCTGCCCGCCGCATTGCGGTTGATGAAGCTGAACGAGCCGGTGAATCGGGTGTAAATCTCGAACTTGCCGTCGCCCAGCTCGCGCATCTGTTTAGCCGCGGCGGGCTCCGTGCCGAACTCGGAGCCTTCGCCCGTCACATAGAGGTGGTAGGGCGCGTCGATCGAAGCATAGCGCTTGACGGTGAGTTTGTGCGGCTCGGCCGGCGAAAGCTGTTCGGCTCCGCCCAGTCCGGCGCTGACCGTCCAATAGAGGTCGCCCGCAGCGTCAGGCTCGATGCCGGCGTCGCCGGCAATCGCATTGAGCTGACTGTGGAGCATTTTCAGCGAGGACTTCTGACCATTGTTGTCGGCCAGATAACGGCCGATCTCCTTTTTGGCCGCATCGAGGAAAACCACGGTGTAGACGGGAGTTCCGACCTTGGAGACCTCCCATTCGAAATAAAGGTTGGCATCGGCCTGTTCGATCAGATCGAGGGCGTAGCCGTCCGACGGATAGAGCAGTTTTTCGACCGCGCTGAAGCCGGTATCGTCATATTCCGTATGCTCGGTACAGGCCGCCAGTGCAAAACCCGCGAGCAGCAGAACAACCAGTTTATTCAGTATGTTTTTCATAGGTTCAATTATTTTTTAGCCGACGATCTCGATTACATGCGTACAATTCTCCACGTCACCGGACATAATCAGGGTGATATCGACTTTCTTACCGTTAAAATCGCTGTGGAACTTAAACTTTTCGGGACCATAGGCATCCCCGGTAAACAGATTCTCGGTCAGGATGTAATACTCCGCACCGCTCAGCGCGCTGGGGCTGCTGTCGTTGCCTTTCGTACCGGCCCATACATACGTAACCCCGTCGAAAACCGGATGGAAGTTGTAACGCTGGTCGAGTCCCCAGCTCTCTTCCCTGAATTTGACGTTGTAATCGGAGAATTTCCAGCAGCCGTTGCCGATATACTCCATATTGCCGTTGTCTTCGGTGCGCGGTGCGAAATTGAATTCCACGCGGTCTATATGCTCGAAGGTGATTCCGCGGACATTGAGGTCGAGCTTGATGCGGTAGACACCCGATCTGTCGATCGTGGCGGGTTCGGCGCTCTGGTCGTTCAGCGCTCCGTTCACCACCGTATAGGTCGTGCGGTCGTCGCCCTTCGAGCTGACGAACGTAAAGCCCTTGCCGGCTTCGAGCTGCTGATAGAAGGTAAACTCGCCGTCGCCGGTCTTGCGGCCGACACAGGCATTCTCAAGATCGCTGCCGCCCTCGGTGGCTTCGCCCGTGAGGAACAACTGGTCCGGAATCACATTGAAGCCCAGCAGACGCGTCAGTTCCAACCGGCGGGGCGTCGCAACCACAGGCGCGGTATCCACGCCCCGGCTCGACACGACCGACCAGTAGACGGCTCCGTCAGCCCCGACGTCGATGCCCGCGGCATTGGCGATGCGGTTGATCTCCTTGTGGACAATATCCACGCTGGTCGACGAACCGGCGTCACAACGGTAAACGATCTCGCCGCCGGGCTTGCCGAAGAAGACCACCTCGTAATGGGGAAGCTGTCCGTCGGCAGCCAGCGCCGGCTCCCACGAAAAACGGAGCGTCGCCGTCGAAGCGCTCTGCAGCTCCACGTAATAGTTGTCGGCCGGCAGCAGCAGCGTCTGCACCGGAGTGACGCCTCCGGGCTTGTACTCCAAGTCTTCCGAGCAGGAGATGCCCGTAAGGACGAGGGCCGCCATCAGTATGTTCAATATCTTTTTCATTGTTTTCGATACTTTTTTGATTGACGATTAATAACCCGAATTGTTGGGCAGCAGCGTCGGCACGAGCTGCGTTTCGGAGAGCGGAAGCGACCAGAGGATGTCCCGGCTGGAATTGAACTTGAATTCGTCGATCTGACGGCCTCCGTTCAGCTCCTTGGCGCCGTAGACCGCACCGTTCAAAAGGTCGATGACGCCCTGCGACTTGGAGTCCTTGTAATTGATCCAGCGGATCAGGTCGAAGTAGCGCAGTCCTTCGAGCGCCAGCTCGACACGGCGTTCGTCGCGTACGATCTGGGTGTAATCGCCCGACGAGGGGAAGTCGGTGCCGCTCAGCCCCGCACGCTGGCGGATCGGCTTGATCGTCTCGTTCCACACCGCGGCGTCCATCTCGTTCAGGTACGCCTTCGCCTCGGCGTACATCAGCAGCACGTCGGCATAACGCATCATGATGATATTGGTCCACATTTCGAGGTTCTTGCCGTGGGTCGTATCGAAATACTTGCGGGTGTAGAAGCCCGTGGGCGAACCGTTGTCCGTACCGGCCTTGTCATTGCCCGAAGTCACGTTGATCGTGCCTTTGGTCACGTATTCGCCCTTATCGTTGCGGTCTTTCCACACATAGCCGTTGTAGACGACCGTAGCGGTCAGACGCGGATCGCGGTTCGCATAGACGGTCTTGTCCGCCGGAACCGAGCCATCGGCATTGAGGTAGCTGTCCACCAGCGCGCGCGTCGGAGCCTTCTGGCAGAGGTTGGCGCCCATCGTCAGGGGAACCATCGAATAGAGCGTGGACCACTGCTTGTTCAGCTCGACGGCGGCATAGTCGAGGATCACCTCGCTGTTGTATTCGGCGGCCGAAGTAAAGAGGTATTCATAGGCCGGAATGCCGTCGCCGGACCCTTGGGTCAGCAGGCTGTAGGTGCCGTAGGTGCCCTGCTCGTGGATGAGCTTGTCGCAGATATCGGCGGCCTTGCGCATGTTGTCCGAAACCGAATTGCCGGTGCGCTGCACGTTCTCGTACATATACATACGCGCCTTGAGCATCATGGCGGCGGCTTTGGTGATGCGGCCGTTGTCGTCGGCTTTCAGTTCGTCGCGGGTGGGCAGGTCGCCGACGATCTCGTCGAGTTCGCGGTGCAGCGCACTCATCACCTCCGGATAGGGAGTGCGGGAGACGCGGCGCGACTCTTCGAGCGAAATATCCTGCAGGAAGAAGGGAATGTCGCCGTAGAAATTGGCCAGACGGAAATAGAGGAATGCACGGATAAAGCGGATCTGCGCCTTCATCCCGGCGAGCCGTTCGGGGTCCATGCCCGGCACCTCGTCCACGAAATTCATAAAGACATTGCAGGTCTTGACGCCCTCGAACACCCATTTCCACTCGCTGCGGAACAGTCCCGTGTTGGGCGTCGCCTGCCCCATGCGGATCGTGCGCGTGTCGGGATTGCCGCGCTGTTCGTACAAGTTGTCGCTCAGGGCTTCGTCCTGCCAGATCTTGTCGTGGCCGAACATCTGGTTATAGGCCATGTTGAGCACCATGTTCGCACGTTCGGGCGAAGTCCAGAAAGCCTTGTCGGTAAACTTGTTGGTAGGCTCCTGATCCAGATCGTTGCAGCCTGCGAGCAGCATCGCTCCGGCGGCGAACGTCACGGTGATATATTTTAAAATCGTCGTTTTCATAGTTTTCGCCTTTATTTAAAATGTGATGTTCAGACCGGCGCCGAAGTAACGCAGGTTCGGGTAGTTGCGGCCTGAGTTGGCGCCGCCCGAATTCATGTTCGAGCCGAACTCCGAAGATTCGGGGTCGATGAACGAACAGTTGCTGAACGTAAGCAGGTTCTGGGCGTTGAAGTAGATCTTGAAGCGCTTGACGCCGAATTTCATCGAAATCCGTTCGGGAAGCGTATAACCCAGCTGGATGTTCTTCAGGCGCAGGTAGCTGCCGTCAAACATGTAGAGGTCCGAACCCATGCGGTAGTTGTTCTGGTTCGAGGGGTCCGAAATATCGGTCAGACGCGGCCAGCGGGCGTCGGTGTTGGTCGGGGTCCAGAAGTCGAGCTGGTGTTCGTACATCGTGTAACCGTAGTTGGAGTGGAACGGCTCGATCAGCTCGCCGCGGACCATCATGTCGCGCTTGAGAACGCCCTGCAGGAAGATCGAGAGGTCGATGCCTTTCCATGCGACGTTGTAGGTGAAGCCCAGCGTGTAGCGCGGGAAGGCGTTGCCCAGATAGTAGCGGTCGTTCTCGTCGATGGTGCCGTCGCCGTTGCGGTCCTTGAATTTCACGTCGCCCGGCTTGACGCTCTTGCCCGTCGGCACGGCCGAATGGGCGATTTCGTCATAGCTCTGGAAGAAGCCGTCGGTCTTGTAACCGTAGTAGGAGTTGAACGGCAGCCCCTCGCGGGTGATGCGCCAGAACTCTTCCTGTCCGGAAATATCCTCGAAGCCCTCGTATTTGAGCACCTTGTTCCACGAGTCGCCGATGTTGAACTGGAAGAAGTGCGACCAGTCGCGTTTCTTGAGCGCATAGCTGAGCGTCAGCTCCCAGCCCTGCGTGCGCATCTCGCCGGCGTTGTAGTTCTGCAGCTCGGTGCCCAGAATCAGCGGGGTCTGGGGCTTGACCAGAATGTCGGTCGTATGTTTGTTGAAGTAGTCGAAGCCGAGGTTGAGCTTGCCCCGGAAGAACGAGGCGTCGAAACCGACGTTGAAGGTCTTGGACACCTCCCACTGCAGGTTGTCGGTACCGAGCTGGAAGCCGGCGCCGCCGACGCCCACGTTATTGAAGGCATAGGTGTTCGAATAGACGTTGTAGGTGGTGAAGTACTGGTAGTCGCCCACCGACTGGTTGCCCAGCGTACCGTAGGAACCGCGGATCTTCAGGTCGCCGACGTTGTCGCGGTAGCTCTCCATGAAAGCCTCCTGCGAGAGACGCCAACCCAGCGACACGGAGGGGAAGAAGCCCCAGCGCAGGTCGGAACGGAATTTCGAGGAGCCGTCGTAACGGAACGAGAATTCGGCGTAGTAACGGTTGTCGTAGTCATAGGCTGCGCGGCCGAAAACGGAGGTGAGGCTGGTGCGGGTCGTGTTTTCGGGCGTCACCGAAGACCGGCCGTCGCCCGAAATGACGGCCTCGGTGCCGTCGCCGTTGATACCCAGATCGGGATCGGCCCATTTGAAGGAGATCTGGTTCGCTTCGGAGGTGTAGGACTCGTTCGAGGCGCCTAACAGGGCGGCCACATGGTGCTTGCCGAACGTACGGTCGAAGTCGAGCATCAGCTGAGAATTGATCAGGTAGGCGCGTTTGTTCCAGTCCTCCGACTTGTTGTCGTTGTTGGCCGAACGGCCTTCGCCGACCGGATTGCCCGCAGCGTCGGTATTGTAGAACATCACTTCGTGCGTCCGCGTATAGCGGTGGTCGGCGAAGATATCGGCACCCAGCACGCCGCGCAGTTTCAGCCCGTCGATGATCTTCACCTCGGCCGACAGGTTGGCGTTCACATAGTCGTTGCGGTACTTGTTGTAACCGCCCTCTTCGAGCAGGCCCAGCGAGTTGCGGTCGGTCAGTTTGTCGTTGAGCAGGTATTTGCCCGTCACGGGATCGTACTGACGGTAATAGTAATAGGTGGGAATACGCATCGCGTTGGCGATGGTCGAACCGTCGGTCGTCGTCTTGCTGTTCTCGTGCGAATAGGAGAGCAGGGCCGTTACCTTCACGCGCTTGTATTCGGTGGTGATGTTCGTACGGAAATTGTAACGCTGGCGGCCGTAATCGGGGCCTTCGAAGTTGCTCTCCTGATCGTAATAGCCTGCCGAAATCATATAGGTCGTATTGGCGCCGCCGCCCGATACGCTGACGTTGTAGTTCTGCTGCATGGCCGTCCGCAGAATCTCGTCCATGTAGAACGTGCCGTTGCCGTGCGCCTTGAGGTCGCGGATCTGTTCGGCGGTAAAGGCGGGAGCCAGCCCCGAATTGGCTTTGGAAATGTTGAGCAGCGTAGCGTTCTGCCAGCCCTGAACGGGCGTGTAGAGCACTTCGGGCTGCTGCCAGCCGACCATAGCCGTGAGTTCGACGGTCGGAGCCTGATTCAGCTTGCCCTTCTTGGTGGTGACCAGCAGGACGCCGTTGGCGGCGCGCGAACCGTAAATAGCGGCCGTACCGGCATCCTTCAGCACCGAGACGTTCTCGATGTCCGAGGGATTGAGCTTGTTGAAGCTGGCGTTGTCCGACACGAGACCGTCGATGACGATCAGCGGTTCGTTGTTGTTCATCGTACCGATACCGCGGATGTTGATGTTGAGCTGGTTGTCGGCGGGGTCGCTGCTTCGCTGCTGGATGACGAGGCTGGGCGAAGTGCCCTGCAGCGCCTGCGTCAGGTTAGCGACGGAACGTTCGGTGATGGCTTCGGACTTGATCTGGTCCACAGCGCCCACCGCACGGCGGCGGGTGGTGGTGCCGTAGCCGATGACGATCACTTCGTCCATCAGCTGCGCGTCTTCCTTCAGCGTTACGTTCAGCAGCGTGCGGTTGGCCACCGGAAGCGTCTGCGTCTCGTAGCCGATGAACGAGAAGTCGAGTTCGGCATCGGCGGCGCACTGGATCTGGTATTCACCGTCGATACTGGTCGAGGTTCCGACCGAAGTACCCTTGACAATGACGGTAACGCCGAGCAGCGGCGCTCCCGCGGCGTCCTTCACAACGCCCTTGACGGTGACCTTGGATGTCTGGGTCAGGGGGCTGGCATTAACGGTTGCGGCTGCAAACCCAAGGGGGGGGGTAATCAGCAGCACCAAAACCGTCAGCATGATTTTGTGCCCAAAATTGGTCATAGATATTGTTTTTTGGTTTAGTTAAAATATACTCCCCGCACCCGGTGACGCGGATGTGGTTCATGGATTCAGAAAACGGAAAAATAACAGGATAAATTACGGGATTCTGCAAAAAAATCAGCGGAAAGAATCAGACAGGAGTTTTTTTCCATAGGCTAATCTGGTTTTAAGTTTTAGGTTAAGCGGTCGGTTTTTGTGAAAACAAAGTTGAGAAATAAGATGCGGACCGAAAAATATACGGACGGCAAATTTCTCCGCCGTACATGATCCGGTACTATTTTGTCACAAAATTGTATTTTCCGATCCGGGACACAAACGTACTCCCGGCACCGTCCCGCGCCCCCGATCGGCGGTTTTCACGCCGTTTTATGACAATTCGGGCACAAAACCATACAAACCGCGTCACAACGCCGTCCTGACACAAAAACTCCGGCCCGGCTTTACAGCCGGGCCGGAGCGCCTAATTATACCACTTAAAAAACTTGTTACTTCACATCCGGACGGATGAAAGTGCCGCTCACCGGAAGCACGTCGTCGATGCCGTTGTCCGAAGCCGTCATGGCGAATACCGCCACGTTCTTGTTTTCGGGCAGCGTCACCGTCCGCGCACCTTCGGGAATATCGAGAGAAACCATATACATGTAAGAGAAGTCGTAAGGCAGGTTGCCCTCGTCGCCCTGATGGCGGTGCGTGCCGATATGCGCGATCGTCGCATCCTTGAGGAACGCTTCGCTGTGTCCGCGCCAGCCCCACTGTCCGTAGAAGCCTTTCCAAAGCGGCACATAGACGGCCTGCTCGGAGTCGCCCACCTTGAAGAGGGCCTCGCACTCCTTGTCCGAAGCGGCCACCAGCATGTAGAGCTTCCTGTAACCGCCTTCGGGCAGTTCGATCTCCTGACTGCGGCACGTCACGGCGTCCTTGACGTTCTCCTCGCCCATCACGAACCGTACGCCGTTGCAGGTCAGTTCGGCGGGAATCAGTTCGGCGGCGAAGCTGCCCCGCTGATTGTCGAAACGGTAATAGGTGTAGAACTCGTCTGTCGTGAAGGCCACCGTATTGTAAGACAGCGTCACGGGCGCGCTCTTCACCTCGAACGCGGACTTCTGCGCAGGAGCGGCCAGCCGCACGCGGTAGGTTTTGGGAGCGAATTTGCCGGCCGAAACGATCAGCGAACGGCCCTCGGTCTCGGCTGCACCGATCTTCTCCTCGATGCCGTTGCACTCCTCGGCCGAGAGAATCTGAGCCGGGAAGGTGATGCGGGCGTTCTCGACGGGCTTGCCGGTCAGCTCGTAGCAGCGCACGATATATCCGTCGCCGTCCTCGGCCTTCTTCAGCGCACGCACGCCGATCTGCGGAGTCGAGGACTCCAGCATCGAGAAGGTACGGCCCAGCGATCCCGCATGCTTGGGAGCCACGTAAGCCACGAGCGGCAGGTTGAGCTGTTCCGATGCGGCCACAACGCCGCTGCGGTCGGTTCCCTTATGTCCTACGATCGAATAGGTGAAGTGATTGACGCCCAGATCGAGATCGCGCTGGTGCGGGTAACGTTTTTCGGTCGAGGGAGTGTGGATCAGCGTCAGACGGATCGTATTGTCGGCGGGCTTGTCCCAGCCGTATTTGCAGTCGTTGAGCACCGAGATGCCGTACGAACCGTCGGCGTCGGTCAGGTCGGCCCACTTCAGGGCGGGCACTTCGTATGCCGTGGCCGTGTTGTTGCCGCGCTCGATAAAACCGATGCCGAGGTCGTAAGCGGCTTTCGCATTGCTCACCGACATCGGGAACTCGGCTTTGAGCAGCGTATTGCGGCTGTTCCAGTCCACCGTCGTACGGATGTCGATGCGGTCGTCCTGCGCACCGTCGGTCAGCGTAATGTACTGCGTGAACTTCGAATCGCCGTACGTGCGCTCCACCTTGAGCGAAGCGCGCACGGACCCCTCTTCGCCGACGGATACCGAAACGTTGTCGGTAACGGCGCGCGGGGTCTTGTCCACGACCTCCTTCAGCACCTCCCATGCGGGCCATTCGTTCGACGGATTGCCTTCGAAAATCGCCAGACGGAAGGCCTTGCCCTGCTCGACCAGTTCACGGCCGTAACGCTTGTCCACGAGCGACGCGATGTCGCCGTTCTTGTCGAGCGTCACCTTGTAAACGGCGTTCTCGATCGTATTGCCGTTCACGTTCAGCGCCGACGATCTGGCGGGCGATGCCGGACGGACGTCGTAGACGGCATACCCCACCGACTTCACGTCGGCGGCGAATGCGATCACGGCCTTGTCGCCCTCGCGGCTGAGAATCTGCGCGGCCACGCGGCGGCCGTCGGGACCGTATACGGCCACGCCCTTGGCTTTGGCGACGAGCGGAATCTCGGCCTCGACAACGGCTTTGACGGGATAGGTCACGGCGTTGTAGACCACCACGGGCGTACCCTTGACGCGCGTATCGAGCGAATAGCTCAGCGCGCCGACCGCCGAATTCATCACGTCGCCGCCCTGCCGCAGGGCGATCAGCTCGTCGTTCCACGACCACGTATAGGCCTCAGGGATACTCGTACCCGTCAGGTCGTCGTGGAACTGGTGCCAGATGAAACGCTGCCAGATCTCGGTGAGTTTCCGCTGGTCGTAAGCCAGCGCACCGAGCCAGTCGGCGGCGACCGCAGCGCGCTCGGCGGCGCCGGTCAGCTCCTCGTTGCGGCGGTTGTAGTATTTCATGGCGGTCTGCGAAGTATAGCAGCCCGTAGCGTGCACGTCCATCAGCAATTCGCCGTCGAAAGAGGGCAGCTCGGCTTTGCGGCCGAGGTAGGCCTTGAACAGGTCGTCGCTCGTGGCGCTGATGATCTCGATCGGGGCGTTCGGGTCGTTGATCGCCTTGGTCAGACGGCGGCAAGTGGTCACCGTACCGCTGTTGCCCTTGTCGCCGACCCCTTCGCCGCCGCCGGCATAGTAGCGGAAGCAGGTGTTGTCATAACCGTGGGCGGCGCGCTCCATCAGGCGTTCATTATACTGCACATTCTCAGGAAGTTCCGAGTTATAGCCGCCCGTATCGAAGGCTGCGATCACCGAACTGCCGTCGATGCCGTACCACACGCCCCACGAGAAGGGATTCTTCTTGTGGTAGGGAGCGTCGTAAAAGTCGTGATTGCGCCAGCTGAGCTTCTGCGTGGACATGCCGATCAGGCCGCTGTGGGCCGCGATGGTCGGCAGCGTATAGCCGAAGCCGAAGCAGTCGGGCAGGAAAATATCGGTCGAACGCACGCCGAACTCCTTTTTATAGAACTCCTGTCCGAGCAGGATGTTGCGGAAGAACGACTCGGCCGAAGGCATGTTGGGGTCGTTGGCGTCCCACGACGCGCCGGCGATATGCCACTGGCCCGAAGCGATGTATTTCTTCATCCGCTCGTAATGCATGGGATAGTACTCCTTCATCCACGAATAGACGACGCCGCCTTCGAAGCTGAAGCGGTAGTCGGGGAAGCGTTCCATGAGGTAGAGGTTCTGGAACAGCGTGCGGGGGATGTACTCGCGGATGGTCGTCTGCACGTCCCAGTTCCACTGGGTGTCGAGATGGGCGTCGCTGACCATGTAGGCCTTGTAGGTCTTGGGCGCCACGGACTTGCCGTCGGTCTGCTGCGCCGAAGCGCCGCCTGCGGCAAAGCACAACGCGGCCAAGGCCAGCCGAGAGTACAAGTACTATTTTATGCAAATAATTATTTTTACGATCGGGAACCGCTTCGGGCAGCATTTTCAAAAACGGGGCGGAACATCGCAACCGACGTTCCGGGCGTGAGAAGTTCCGCGCGGCAGATCAGATAGCGCCCGCGATGAGGAACACGGCGGCTACCGTAAGAATGGCGTACAACTCAGGGGAAGGCGGCCAGAATAAGCGTCTTACCCATCACGTCGTGGCCGTTGCCGATAGCGGCGATACCGTTGGCGCAGACCTTCGACTGGAAGTACGACGAAGCGAGGCAGACCAGACCCGTCAGCAGACCGGCGCCGAAGATGGCGGCACCCTGCAGCAGCGTCATCGAATCGGTCAGGAAGCCCTTGATGATGAAGTAGCCCACGAAACCGTAGAGACCCTGCGAACCGGGAATGGCCGAGAGGATCATGTAGCTACCGAAAGCGCCGCCGTTTTTCTTCATGGCGCCCACCGACGCCATACCGGCGATCGAAGTACCGATACAGCTCGCTACGCCCGAAAGGCCCACCATCAGCGCTACGCCGAGATAGCCCAAAATAATTGCAGTTGTTGATTCCATAATTGTAATTTGTTTTAGTTGTTATTTGTTTTCCGAATTTTCGATTTTGCGCAGGGGATCGAACGAACGCATCGACATCTCGAAACCTGCATTTTTATAGAATTCGACGAACGTCAGACGCATCGGGTGCACGAACGACGAAATGGTGGACATGAAGAGGTTGATGCCGTGGCCGACGAGCAGAATCGGAATCATGATCAGCAGCCGCACGACGATGCCCGAAACCTTTCGGGCACGAAGCCGTCGGCCAGCGCATTGAACACCGTGGCGAGGATGCCGCCAGAGAGTCCGATGGCGAACAGACGGATGTACGACAGCACGTCGGAGAGGATG